>Ga0079202_10000588_pt1 | contig 12377 bp, 11 predicted proteins | sample PorBlaBluebeHill_FD_68601 | JGI IMG/M metagenome (GOLD analysis project Ga0079202, IMG submission 68601) | Marine algae microbial communities from Blueberry Hill - Blueberry Hill, Maine | ecosystem: Host-associated > Algae > Red algae > Blade | place: USA: Blueberry Hill, Maine
TTTGGGCGAGCGATGCAAGCGCTACACAGGGGTGAGCAGGCGGTCCTGGGAGCTCGTTCAGCAACTGAAGCGTGTCGTGGTGCCATGTCCAGCGCAGGTTGCGGGCGAGCTGCTCCAGCGCGGATGCAGCGGATGCGGTAGTTGTCACAAAAAGATCCTTGGCTTCAACATTGGACGGGTCCAATGCGGGGTCAGTCTCGCCCGGCAAGCAACAACCAACAACCCGTCGTAGCATCACATGTGAGGCACGAGCATAGGACTCCAATGAGCGACTCTTCAACAACTTGGTGGCGCAATGGCGTTGTCTATCAGGTGTACCTGCGATCCTTCTCTGACTCGACCGGCGAAGGCCAAGGTGACATCAATGGGCTCCGGTCCAGACTCGGCCATCTGGCTTCGCTCGGCGTCGACGCGGTATGGCTGAACCCTTGGTACGAATCGCCGCTGGCCGACGGCGGCTACGACGTTGCCGACTACCGCAAAATTGAACCCGGCTATGGTTCCATCGAGGACGCCGAAGCGTTGATCAGCGAGTGCCACGAACTTGGGATTCGGGTCATTGCTGACCTGGTGCCGAACCATACGTCGGTCCAACATGCCTGGTTCCAAGAAGCACTTGCGGCGGCGCCTGGTGATCCGGCTCGGGACCGATACATGTTCTACGACGGCAAGGGCGACGGCAGTGAGCCACCCACGAACTGGCAGGCGGTCTTTGGTGGTTCCACCTGGGAGCGCGTCCCCGACGGTCAGTGGTATCTACATATTTTCGATGTGAGCCAGCCCGACCTCAACTGGGAGAACGAAGAGGTCCGAGCTGAGTTCGATGCCATCATTCGCTTCTGGCTCGATCGCGGCATCGACGGTCTGCGGATCGACGTGTCACACGGCATGATCAAGGATCTGACATTCCCAGACTTGAGTGCAGAGGTCCTGGGCTCTTTCTCGCTCCTCGAGGGCGACGAGCCTGCCACTCATCCGTTTTGGGATCGGGATGGTGTGCACGAGATCAATCGCCGATGGCGTTCCATCTTGAACGAGTATGACAACCGCATGATGATCGCCGAGGCTTGGGTTCACGCCAAGCGACTACCGCTGTACCTGCGGCCCGACGAGTACCACCAGGCGTTCAACTTCGACCTGCTCGAGACGCCCTGGGATGCCGACGCGTTCGCCAAGGTGATCGACTCTTCCGTCACTGCCGCCCAAGAGGTCGGCGCCACTCCCACGTGGGTGCTGTCGAACCACGACGTGATGCGACACACCACTCGTTACGGACTGCCCAATGGCACGGCCTGGCGCAAGTGGCCACTCGATGGACCGCACGAGATTCTGGATGCCGAGCTTGGGCTGCGCCGGGCGCGAGCCGCTGCACTCATCACACTGTCGTTGCCTGGGTCGACCTACGTGTACCAAGGCGAAGAACTTGGGCTGCCTGAGGCATGGGATCTACCGACCGACGTGCTCGACGATCCAACGTGGGAGCGCTCCGCACACACCGAGAAGGGCCGCGATGGCTGCCGGGTGCCGCTGCCATGGACAGACGATGGACCCTCGTACGGCTTCGGATCTGGGCCAGCCTGGCTGCCACAGCCCGACACATTCGCGCCCCACACTGCCGAAGCACAAGCGAGCGATCCGAACTCCATGCTTGCCTTGTACCGCAGTGCAATCGCGACCCGCAAACAACTCCTGCTCGGCGACGAGCAACTCACCATTTTGGACCTTGGTCCCGACGTGCTTGCGTATCAGCGAGCCGACATCACCGTCGTGGTCAACATGTCCAGTGCCCCGATTGACCTCCCCACTGGCGAGGTCGTGCTCACCTCGACAACCGACCAGCTCGACGGATCACTACCCGTTGATTCGGCGGCTTGGGTCCGGACCACATCGACCTGCTAGGAGACACTCCCGGTGGCCGCGATGTCCGTTTTCAGGTCGCCACAGCCGGCGGTGCTAAGACCGCAAACAGGCTCATGGCGATCACGAGATATGCGACACGCTTATTCGTTTATGCAAGCTCCAACGTGTCGAGGTCGTCGCAGACCAAAACTTCGCCGAGGTAACCGCCGTCGCGAACTTCGTCGACGAAGGCTTGTCGGGCCGCGTCGGTCGAGGGTGCGGGAATCAGGTGCGTCAGCATAAGGCGGGGGACGTTCAGCTCGGCCATTTGGCGGCCGATCATTCGGGTATCTGCGTGGTAGTGCATGATGTACTGCTTGTCGACGGGCCGTTCCGCTATCACGTCCATGCGCATTGCCTCGTAGACCACGATGTCTGCCCCTTGGGCCAGCGCCGCCACCTCGTCGCATACTTGGGTATCGCCACTGATGGCGACAACACCATCGGGTGTCTCCACGCGATAGCCCACCGCGCCAATGATTGGTTCGTGTCGGACCTGTCCGGCAATGACTCGTACATCGCCGCTCGCCCACACCTCGGTTGGCGCATCTGGTGTGTCAAAGCCAATGATGTCGATCTTGGGTTTCGGCTCGCGAAGGTTGTGGAGTGCTCGCACTTCGAGGTCGTCGTCCCAGAGTTCAAGCATGCGTTCACAGAAGCGAATAGTTGATCCGTTGGGCGCAACGATGGGCAGCCGGCTCGCATCGTCGTAGACGTCCATCGTCCAATGCGAGAGCACCAAGTCCTGGACGCCAACAACATGATCGGAGTGATAGTGCGTCAAGAACAACGCCGACAGTTTCGCCGGCGATGACTCTGCGGCCAGCAGCCGCGGCACGGTGGAGCGGCCCGCATCGAACTGCAGATGCGTTTCGCTGCCATCCGGAGCGATGTAGCGCACCAAGACACCTGCCCCGGCGCGATCATGGGTTGCAAGCGGCGTGCCGGTCCCGGTCACGGTGACTTTGGTGGTCATGAAATTTCCTCACTTGTGCGACCGAATCCAGGGGCGAGCGTCGGGTCCTCTATTGGCCTGGCGTAACCCTGGCTGTAGCTTAGGGCTATGCGTCGAGCACCCGAATTGGGGCACCTACCGGGTGACGGCCAAGGGCCTAGACGCTTGTTCTGTTGAGGCGCAGCAACGCTCCATGTTCCTTCGGATGGGTTCGTTCGGATGGCGATTGGCAAGGGGTAGTGAAAACCCGAACCAGCCCTGGCTCAGGGCGAACCAGGACCGGTCGAGATTTCTGGTGCGCTAGCAATGGAGCGGCTAGGCAGCGATCCAGATCCGGGTGACCTGATTGCCGACAACAGTGACCTCTGCAGGCCAGGTGGCAGACGATGACTTGGCGGCTGCTGCCCAGTCGGCGATCCCAGCAGGAGAACCCGAGGCAGACAACACGGTGGTGTTCTTCGCCACGGTCAGGGTTTGGGTGCCGACTTGAATCGAGATGGTGCCGTCTTCGCCCACGTTCACCTTGTCGATGGTCACTGCGGCCACGCCGCTGGTGGCCAGTACGTCAGAGGCTGACCGTGGGTTCGGGATCGTGAGTTGGTTTGGGACCCAGCCACTTCGACCCAAGACCGTGATCTCGGCCCATGTTTCGGAGCCGATCTTTGCGAGCTGTCCGGTTGTGCTCACGTTGACACTCGATGCTCCAACTGTGGCGACGGTGGTCTTGTCGTAGCCAGGTTCGGCTCGCAGTACAAGTCGATCATTTGGCGAAGTCAGGGCAACGATGCCCACCGTGCTCGGTGCAACTGATGGCAGCTGCACAACTTGGGGCACTTCAGGAACCAGCAGCAAGAAGGTCGAGTTGACCCAGCCGACGCCGTCACGGAAGCCAACCTGGAGCCATTCAGTGTCGCCTACCATCGCTCGTTGGCCGGTGCTTGGCACTGCAGACGTCGTGTTCGAGAGCGTGCCAAGAAGACGTTCGGTCGGGCCGGGTTCTGCCCGAACATTCAACGACGATCCTGCGGCCAAACCGCGTACGGCATAAATCCCGGGGGTCTGCGCATCGAGGATCGTTACCGGCACTGGTGTTGCCGCGACAACTGGTGCTGCGGTTGCAGCCGGAGCAGGTGCAACCGCCAGGTAACCAGCAAAGACCCAGCCGCTACCGTCCTTGAACTTGATTTCACGCCATTCGCTGCCATCGACAGAGACGCGGCGGCCCGTTCCCGCAATGCCGGTGGCGTCACCGCCAAGCGTGCCAAGTAGTGGGTTGGTCGTGCCCGCGGATTGGCGCACATTGAGCGCTGAGCCCGTGGCAATGCCTGTGACCTTGTATACAGCGGGTGAATTACCAGCCAGCTGGGTGACCACCGGCGCTGGCACAGCGGTTGGGGCTGCTGCGGTGCCGGAGCCCGAGGCGCTCGCAGCTGGAGTTTCGGGTGTCGGTACCGGTGTGGGGACCGGAGCCAATGGCACGTCGGGTTCGCCTGCGCCGGTCGAGACCGACTGGTCCGAATCAGCGACTTCGCCCGCTGGCGCGTCGGCGTCGTTATCGCGGGTGGCAAAGAACACGGCCAGCGGGCCAAGGACCGCAAGAAATGCAACGACACCCAGTGCCATCTTCAGGTTGCGGTTGTTGGTGTTCAGTCCCCAGACGGACAAAACAGCCGAGCTTGGAGATCGTCTTATTGACACTGCATAGGTGGCCCCGCCACACTCCCCACCATGAGTATCGAACCGCTGAGCAAGCAATACAAGACTGTCAACGGCAAACAAATGGCCTACCACGATGTTGGTTCGGGGGACCCCGTGGTGTTCCTGCACGGCAACCCAACTTCGTCGTATCTGTGGCGCGACATCATCCCCCACGTTTCTGATCAGACCCGCTGCATTGCGCCCGACCTGATTGGCCAGGGCGACTCCGACAAGCTCGACGACACCGGCCCCGACGCGTACACGTTCGTGCAACACCGCGAGTATCTCGACGGCCTACTGGACCAGCTCGACCTGGGCGACAACATCACCTTTGTCATCCACGATTGGGGGTCTGCTCTCGGCTTCGACTGGGCAAACCGCAATCGTGATCGCGTCGCCGGCATCGTTTATATGGAAGCAATTGTGCGCCCAGTGACCTGGGACGAATGGCCAGATGGGGCGACCGACATCTTCCAGGCCATGCGCTCCCCTGCTGGCGAAGAAATGGTGATCACCAAAAACCTGTTCGTCGAAGCGATCTTGCCGGCATCGATCATCCGCGAACTCAGCGACGAGGAAATGGACGAGTACCGCAGGCCGTTCATAGAACCGGAACACCGCCGCCCAACACTCACGTGGCCGCGCCAGATACCGCTCGGCGGCGAACCAGCAGATGTCGTCGAGATCGTTCAGTCGTACGCCGACTGGCTGGCCACGAGCGACCTTCCCAAGTTGTTCATCAACGCCAACCCTGGGACCATCTTGACCGGCGCCCAGCGTGAGTTCGTTCGCACCTGGCCAAACCAGACCGAAGTGACCGTGCCCGGCATCCACTTCATTCAGGAGGACAGCGCTAATGAAATCGGGCGGGCAATATCGGTCTGGTTGCCGGTGACTCAACGCTAACTAGCGAATCGGTTGTAGGTCGGCGTGATCAGGATTTCGTTCAGGGTCATGTGTGGTGGTTGGTGCGCGACGAACAAGATCAGGTTCCCCAGGTCTTCAGACTGCAGAATTCTCGCCTTGTCCTCGTCGCTCACCGGCACTGGCCGCTGGTCAAGAATCGGCGTTGCTACTTCGCCGGGGCAGATGACCGTGGCTCGGATCCCGTTGTTTCGTTCCTCGAGAAGCAAGCTTGCTGTCATGGCATTCATGGCATGTTTTGCCGAGATGTAGGCCGGGCCGGTCAGAGCACTGATCCCCTTGGCCGCCATCGATGAGACATTGATAATCAGACCCTCGCCCCGTTGGCGCATCGCCGGCAGTACTGCGTGACAGCAGTAGAAAGCACCGTTCAGGTCGATGTTGATCACGTCGTCCCAGTCGTCGGTCGACACCACGGGCCAGTTGCGGTCGGTGATGTTGATGCCGGCGCTGAACACGCCGATATCGATCTGGCCGTGCGCATCCAGGATGCGCTGCACCGTTGCACTCACCGCATGCTTGTCTGCGACATCGAGCGGTTCAGCCGATGCGGCTCCACCTTCGGCGACGATCCGCTCTACAAGCGCGTCGAGCAGTTCGGGCCTACGACCAGACACAACAACGTGGCATCCCGCGGCCCCGAGTTTGAGGGCAGCTGATTCGCCGATCCCGGTCCCCGCTCCAGTGATCCAAGCAACGTGTCCAGTGAGATTTTGCATGACCCCGACCGTAGTTCTCGCGCGCTTGGTAACGATCGTTGGCCTAGACCGCGTACCTTCGCGTGGTGCTCTAGGTTCACTAACTGCGGAAGATGCAGGATCTGGCCGACGCTCAGCGTGGCACGGTGCAGCCAGTTGCGACTAACGATCGCCTCGGCCGCCGCTGCGGCTCGGTCCGTCTCCGGCGCGGCCCCCAGAACGGGCGCCCTTTGCCTCGCTTCGACGACCGGCCCGGTTCGCCTTGCCTGCCGCGCCCTTTGATCCTTGGGGCAGGTCCGCGTGAGGCTCAACACTCTCGACGTCGAGGGAGCTTCCATCGACGAGAGGCTTCAACGTTGGTGCCATCTTGCCGAGAACGCGATCTTGGATCTCTTGCTGATCTTCGAGTTCGGTGATGCCGGGTCCGAAGCGCAGTATCCGCACGATGTGCATCTTGCCGTCGGTCTCCACCAGAGCAGTTGGGCCATCGGCGCCGTGTTGGTCGAGTAGCCAGAACTTGCGCACAATCAATTGTCCTCACCTAGACGTTGAGCCTGAACCGTACCTCGCCCGGAGCTTGCGCCGTGGCCTACTTTCGGCGCAGGCGCTGCAGCCAGCTCATTGGCCTGCGGTCTTTGGCCTCACACGAGCAACGGTCCCGAACCGCAACATCTCCGAGCACCTGCTCAATATGGGCCCCACAGCCTGAAAAGGATGGCTTGGTGCAGGTTGCGCAAGTGATTCGTCGACACATCGGGGTCGACCATATCCAGAGGTGTGGATATCGATCCCCTAGTCCACCCTTGCAGGATCTACCGTGCAGCCATGACTGAACCCCTGCGCAAGCGCGCCGCCTCGCTCGACGAACTCGGTGCAGTCTTTGCTCAACTCGGCGATCCCGAGCAAGGCAAAGCCAGTATTGCTGACTTCCGGCCACGTTCAACCGACGTGATCATCACGCCGTTTGGCAAGAGCGGCACGACTTGGACCCAACAAATCGTGCACACGCTCCGCACCCGCGGCGACATGCATTTCGATGACATCTCCCGAGTTGTTCCGTGGATCGAAACCAGCCGAACGCTGGACCTGGACATCAATGCCGACCAACGAGCCAACCCGCGAGCATTCAAGAGTCATCTTCCCTTCAAGATCATTCCCAAGGGAGCGACTTACATCAACGTGATCCGCAACCCTGTCGATGCCGCATTTTCGGCATTCAAGTTTATGGAAGGCTGGTTCATCGAACCCGACACGATCACGGCCGATGAGTTCGTGGCCCACCGGGTCAAAGACGCTCAGTACGAAAAGCACTTCACGAGTTGGTGGCCCCATCGTGGCGAGGAGAACGTGTTGTACCTGGTCTTCGAGCACATGAAAAAGGATCTCGAAGGCACCGTTGAACGAATCGCTGCGTTCATAGATATCGAACTAGACGAAGAGCTCCGCCAGATCACGCTTGAACACGCGTCGTTGCCGTTCATGCAGCTGCACAAGGACCGCTTCGACGATGCAATGATGCGCGCCCGCTCCGAAAAGTCGCTGCTACCGCCCGGGAGCGACAGCGCCAAAGTCCGAGCCGGCAAGGTCGGCGATCACTCACTTAGCGACGAAACAGTCGCGATGATCGACGGCCTGTGGCGAGAGCACGTGACCCCGGTGACGGGCTTCGAAACATACGAAGACTTGATCGCCTCGTTGCACCAAGCGAGCTAAGGGGCAGTTCGGGGCGTTCCGAGTGGCACCCGAATGACTTGACCAACAAAGATCAGGTCGGGGTTTACGATCGTCTGCGGGTTGGCAGCGACGAGCACAGGAAAGGCCGCTGGATCGCCGTAGTGGGTCGACGCAATTGACGACAGCGTGTCCCCGGCTTGCACCGTGTGCGGCAGCCATCCCTCGTAGTTGTCGACGAGCAGCGGCCCATAGATGCAGGGCACGACCGTGCTGGGTGGCGGGAAGCCTTCGCCGTCGGAAACGTCTTCTTCAAATACGTGGAGAAAGAGCCTGGGTAGCTTCATGGCTGTGTCGCCGATGCCCGTGATCGTGAACTGGAACTGCGAAACTCCGCCACCGTTGGTAATGAAGCCTGATAGTTGATCGTGGCCCTCGTCGAGTGACCATTGCACGTTGCCTTCGAACGTGAGTGACTGACCTGCGACCTGTAGATCCGGACCGATCAAGTCATAAGGCTGCGGCTGTTGCACTTCTAAGATTCCCATGCCTTGGTTGTAGGCGACACCGGGCGGTCTGGTCTGCGACCGACTTCACACAGCTACCGCCTGCTAACAAAGAGTCATGGAAATCGAATATCCACCGGCGCTTTATGCCGAGACTCGAGCCACGGCTCTGGACCTGTTTCGGTCCCTCGATGCGGAGCAGGCCGAAACGGCAGTGCCCCTGAATCCTGGATGGCGAGTGGTCGATGTCGCGGCACACGTTTGTGGCATCGTCGACGACGTTCTCACCGGCAACGTTGCCGGACTGGGCACAAATGCTTGGACTGCAGCCCAAGTCAACAGACGAACCGCCATGTCGCTGGGCGAGATCTGTGATGAGTGGCAGGGATATGGCGACAAGATCGATGCCATGGCTGCGGCAGACAGCTTCTTCGGTGTAAGAATCACCGGCGACCTGATCATTCATATTCACGATGTGCAACATGCACTGGGCATGGAGATCGACGGGCACGACGTGGCCACGCAACTTGCCGCGCACCGATACGTGCCGTCGCTACAAGAACGGGCCGAGCAGGCCGGCCTTGGCGTAGCGGTCGAGTTGACCGACGGGCAGACCTATCCGGCACCTGCTGACGTCGGTGACACGATCAGCTTGCGATGTACTTCTTACGACTTCTTGCGGTCGGTCACTGGGCGCCGCAGTCGCCGCCAGGTCGAGGCGCTGACCTGGAGCGCCGACCCGACCGCTCTACTCGACGGGCCATGGAACACCTACGGTCCAATGCGCACCGACGACGTGACCGCGTAGCGGCAAGGCAAAGTCCAGGCTCCCGTCGAAAACAATCAGAAGGCCCGCCTCTTTGCGAGACGGGCCATGCTGATCAATCGTTGCCCTGCAGCTTGCATATGCCCACTCCGGTGCCGGGGGGAAGGCGGCCGAAGTGGACAAATCTTTGGTGGATTAGCTGTAGACGCTTTCCTTACCGAGATCTTTGACGAGCAGGTAATAGAACACCGGGCGCATCTTGTTGGTTCGGCTCTTGCCGATCTTGGTGATTGCCTTGGCGAGAGCTTTGTCGAGCGCTGGGCCGTCGGGGCAGCCGAGCTTGCCGATCAAAAACTTCTTCTTGATGGTTTCGATTTCAGACTTTTGGCCCGCGGCGACAAGTACTGCGTCTCGCTGATAGATCGACGGGCCAAGTGACTTGGCGATCGACTCCAGAAGAGGGCGGTCAACCGCAATCTTCTGATCCTTCATTTGCTTCTCGCAACGGTCAACGACTGCTTGGAACTTGCTCACACTGTCTCCTAAATATGAAAGGTGGCTTTAGTTAGACGCCCGACACACCCGAAAAGTCGCGACGAATTTGCCATAGACAACGCGACCCTCTTTCTCATTGGCGTCCGAAGTCAGCGGCTACTTGGCAACCGGGCTCTCGCGGGTTAGCTTGGCAAGCTCCTGTGAGAAAGCATCCATGGCCGGAAAACTCAAGAAGAACCTGAACCTTTTCGATGTGTACGCCATGTCGACAGGAGCCATGTTTAGTTCGGGGTTATTTCTGCTGCCCGGTATCGCCGCGGGCTACACCGGCGACAGCGTCTATTTGGCGTATCTGGTTGCTGGCTTTCTCATCCTGCCCGCCATGTACTGCATGGCCGAATTGTCCACTGCCATGCCTAAGGCGGGCGGCACCTACTACTTCCTTGACCGCGCAATGGGCCCCGCTATGGGCACGATCGGCGGCCTCGGTTCCTGGGTAGCTGTGGTGTTCAAGAGCGCGTTCGCGCTTGTTGGTATGGGCGCCTACTTGGGCATCTACCTCGACCTTCCTTTTACAATCCTCGCCATCATTTTGACCATCGTGTTCGGCCTGGTGAACGTCATTGGGGCCAAAGAAACCACGTTGCTACAGCGGTTCCTGGTAGCTGCCCTGGTGGTCATCTTGGCGGCCTTCATTATCTTTGGACTGACCGAGATCGACGGTGTGTCGACCTTTGCACCCAACAGCAGTGACCAGGATTTCCTGCGCGGTGGCATGGTGGGCTTCATCTCAACGATCGGCCTCGTCTTCGTCTCCTACGCCGGCCTGACAAAGGTCGCGAGCGTGGCCGAGGAAGTCGAGAACCCCGACGTCAATATCCCACTCGGCATGACCTTGTCGCTCGCGACTGCCACCATCATCTACACCTTGGGCACGATCATCTTGATCAACGTGCTCGACCAGGCCGTGCTCGAAGAGAGCCTCACTCCAGTTGCCGACGCAGGCAAGGTCTTTCTGGACTGGGCACCACTTGACCTTGGAGTGATCCTTATCGTGGTTGCCGCCATCGCCGCCTTTGCGTCGACCGGCAACGCAGGCATCATGTCCGCATCCCGGTACCCGTACGCGATGGCTAAGGACAAGCTCATCCCAGCAAAGCTCGCCGAACTCGGCCGCTACGGAACTCCCACCCGGTCGATCGTCATGACCGTTCTCGCCATGATCGTGGTGCTGGTACTGCTCGACGTGGAAGCAGTGGCCAAGCTGGCGTCTGCCTTTCAACTCGTGCTTTTCGGTCTCACTTGCATCGCCGTGATCGTCATGCGCGAGAGCCGGATCGACAGCTACAAGCCGGGCTTTCGTGCACCCTTCTACCCCTGGCTCCAGGTCGCTGGGGTTCTGATCTCGGTGTGGCTCATCTCGGAAATGGGCTTCCTGGCGATTGGCTTTACGACCGCACTGCTGATCGGCTGCGTGGCCTGGTATCGCTTCTACGCCATGGGCAAGGTCGTGAGGCGAGGCGCTATCTTTCACGTGCACCAACGCCTTGGGGAGAAGAAGTACGAAGGTCTTGAGCGCGAGCTCATGACGATCATCCACGATCGCACGGAGTCCGAGAACCTTTCGTATGAGGGGCTCGTAGCCCGCTCTGCAGTCGAGGATGTCCGGCAAGGGGTCTTTGGCAAGGGCCGACTCACCGACTTACTCACCCAGGTTGCAGCCGAGCGTTTCGAGTCAGGTGACGAGATCGCAGAATCGTTTCACGCCAGCTGGGAATTCCGGCCGGTAGGCGACGGCGTCTACCTATCGATCAAGACAATCAAGGACCTGCCCCAGCCCGAGCTCATCGTGTGCCGCTTCGGCCCCGAAGCCGAGCTGGCCCTCGACGACATCGACGAAATCGACGATGCCCACACCGTGCTCTTCTTGGTCACCCCTGATCGACCTGTTGGACTCGATCTGCGGCTCGCTGGCCATATCGCCGAAGTCGTCCAAAGCGACCATTTCACCGAACGCTGGCTCCAAGCCAGCAACGAGAAGGCGCTCAACTCGATTCTGATGCGAGACGACCACTTCTACCATGGCCCGGTTGAGACTATGCCGTTCCTCGTCGAGCAGCTCGGCCGCAGGATCGGCGACCTTGACTTGCCGACTTCTTGCATCCTGGCCATCATCGAACGCGATGGCGAACTGATTATTGCAACGCCCGAGGTAACGCTGCTGGCGTTCGACGGGGTTGCCATCATCGGCGAGCCATCCGATATCCAGCTGCTGAACGACGGCATGGACCCGTGGGAAGTCGAGCAAGGCGTATTGTCTGCCGCGATCGACCGCGACAGCAATTCGCGTGCGTAGCTGCGGGCCACACGGTTTCGGTGTTCACCTCGACACCATTGATCTGACCGGAGATGTGCCGGCCGCAGTCGCTGACCAACCGGCACGATGAGGTCCCGGCCCAAGTCACTGCGTTGGCCGCAGAACGCGTCGCATGTCGCACCGCTCGCCCGGCTTCGGTTCAGCGCCGTTGCCAGTCGCTCGGAGTTCTCCTCTGAACGGCGAGGCACAAGGTCGATGTCGACGGTGGGAAATCGCTGGCAAAGCTGTGACCGATCTTTGAGCGTTGTGACCAACTCGACCAAAACGAAGAAAGCCGGCCCTTGCGGACCGGCTTGTTTCTTAGTGGCGGGGACAAGATTTGAACCTGTGACCTTCGGGTTATGAGTTCTCACCGAGGTTGTTGAGGTTGCAACGAACGTTGGCAACA
>Ga0079202_10000591_pt1 | contig 12343 bp, 13 predicted proteins | sample PorBlaBluebeHill_FD_68601 | JGI IMG/M metagenome (GOLD analysis project Ga0079202, IMG submission 68601) | Marine algae microbial communities from Blueberry Hill - Blueberry Hill, Maine | ecosystem: Host-associated > Algae > Red algae > Blade | place: USA: Blueberry Hill, Maine
AAAAAAGCCCAAATTCCCATCTGCTCCAGTAGGCATATTTGGGTAATTGAGCCACATTATCTTCACATTTGTTAAATCAAGTTTCTCAAGTTTCTCTAAATCTGGTTTCCAATTATTTTCTGGAATTAGATCATAGGAAACAACTTCTGCACCGGCTAATTTACTAGCACTAGAATAGCTAGGATATCCGGGATTCGGGACTAATACCTGATCTCCAGATTCAAGGAAGCTCATAGAGATGTGCATGATTCCTTCTTTGGAACCTATAAGTGGTAATATTTCATTATCTGCATTCAGGGATACGTCGAACCACCTAGTATACCAATTACTTATTGCTGACCGCAATTCAGGTAGACCGTTATAAGATTGATATTTGTTAGCATCAGATAGCTTAGATGCTCTATGAAGTGATTCGAGGATCTTATCGTGCGGCAATAAATCAGGGCTACCTATTCCAAGATTAATTATTTCAATACCAGCATCAGAAAGTATCCTGAGTTGTTTTAATTTTTTTGCAAAATAATAAGTTGTAACACTATCTAATCTTGATGAAGGAGCGATGATCATGAGGCAAAAGGAAGTATAAAAACGAAAAAAAGAGACTAAATCATTATCCAGTCTCTTTTTTTTTGCCGTTTAGTCCTAAAGACGCACTTATACTTTTATGAATGATTCAGAACGACGTCCACAGCGGTATTTTGTTCATATTTGTCTAATGGTAAAAATAAGATTTTTCGAAAATTAATGCGTATAATGTCAAATATAATTTGTTTTAATATTTGAAATTGAGTGTTAAAATAAAGAATAAGTCATTTTTAATAGATTTACCCTTGTTATAATGTGACTTATTTAAGATTTCTTAAAGTAAATTGACAAAGTTATTTGTATGTTTTGGCTAAATATTAATAACCCATCTACCAAGAAAAAACCTTTAACTCATTTTATTATGAATTAAAGGTATTAAATGTTGATCCAATATTATCGTTCTAATATTTATTGTTTGTGGCGGGTATTTAGTAAGAACATCTATCTAACAGAAATTATAATTATGCAGAACTTGTAAAAACAAACTATAAGTTTAAATCATGAAATAAGTCCTTAATTGTATGTAGCTATACAAATTATCATCTAATTACAAAATTTAAAAGCGAAATTGAACTTTTTAAGTTAAATATCAAGTAACCTTCTATCCGTAATTAGGAATGAGAACAAAGAAGGACGCGAATTAAACATTATTTAAAAATTCTTCAATACTCAAATTGTAATTCTTAACCATTCTGTAAGACTACCTCATTACGTGTTATAGCAGCTAATCCATCAAAATCATCTCTGACCGCAATATCTATACCCCTACTATAGCAGGTTCTTAAAATTTTCTCAACTTGTGAAATTTGATTTTCATCATCACCAAAATTGCTAGAAGGCATTATGAAGGTTTCTACGTTATCAATCTCTAGATTAAACAGCAAGTCCTTTTCATTTTTAACAATATTTTTATTTTGATAGTCTTGGTTTAATTTTTTATTAATAAGCTCATGATCTTTACTCTTCAAATCTTCAAATACAGGGTCAAGCTGCAATCGAAGCTCAGCTGGCGACATATTGTCTGTGTTACCCATAAGCATGTGTGAAGAGATGTACTTATATCTACTTAAGTTTCTGTAGATAGAATGATGCTCATCTACTGCTGCAATGACCAAGGGTACTTTCTCACCTTCTAGTAAAGGCCAGAGCCCGTCGTCTATCATTCTAAAGTATTGCTCTAATCTTATTTTTGATTTGTCTTTAAAGTGATTTGTATTTGATAGCCCTTGACCTGTGGGATGCAAAGTTTCTTTTTGGATATCTAAATTTAAGGCCGAATCCATATCTTCTGGAACTAAATCATCAATCTTCACAGGAAATATTCCTGAATTTACAGCCTCAAAAAATCTTATTTTATTCTGACTTAGTGTTAGTAAGAATATACGATCTTTATTGATCTTAGAGAGTAATATTGGGGTGGCAACGAACGAATTGGAAACTACACTTAAAGGTCTTGGTTCTTCCAAAAGGTTAACTAATTTACTAAAGTCTTCACTAAAATATCCTGCTAATCCTGAAGACTGATTGGCCCAAAAATTTGTATCATCCAATAAGTCTTCTGCTTGTTTTAGAAAAGATGTTTTTTCTATACCTTCATTTTCAAGCTTTTGATATACTTCACTTAGTTGGTTCTTCCACCTTATTCTATTCACCTCATAATCTCCAGTAATCTTAGTAGGAATTATAATACTTACTGCTGGGTGATTATTGTGGTTAAGAATAATATCTACTGTTTCTTTATTTATCATTAGCTATTTTTTTGTTTTAAAACTAAATTGTCAAGATGTAAATACTTATTTAATTTATCAAATATTTAATTACAAAAAACGACCACCATTTTTTTTCAAAGAATTTTTTCAACTGAAATAATTCATTCAAAATTTCGGTGATCATTTTTTTATACTATTTTGATACTACATCACTTTTGTCTTTCAGATCATTCATAGGTGATTTTAAATGATCAGGCATCTTATCTTTTAGATGTTTCTCTTCCTTAGGTAATATCTGCCCGGCAGATTTACTTTCATCCGATGGCTTACCATTATTATTTTTATCTTCCATATTTTTAATTTTTATAATGTTATATACTAATTTAGAATGTTTACATTTCTTATTTCTCAGAGTTATTTAATCTTGCATCATAATTAGAGCCATATTGCGAATGCTTCAATTGCATTAAATTATCCGTATATTTTTTTTGCTCCTTTTAGTCGTGTTGCAATCTCATTATGATTAGTAATGTATGTATAATTATTATTAAATCCGCGTGAAGGCTTTTGGCCGATAATATAATGTTTTATAGTAAGATCGGGAGCATTTATTACGACTTGGTCATTTACTCTCATCACTTTATCACCTATTGCATTTTCCTTTTTTACCAAAGAGGATATAACTATAAGCTTATCTCCTTTTGCGTATATTTGACTTATATCTATACTATGTTCATAACCCGTAACTTCGGCTTCGACCGTAATTGTATGTTCTTGAACGTCATCGTATTCAGCAGGCCATTTCGCGTTTATATACGGAACTTGAACTTCCTTCTCCTTCATGACAATATCTACGGTCGGCACATTAATAGTTTTGGTTGTTGTTCCCACATCGATATTAATCCAGTCGACATCAAATTCCGGAAGTTCTCCAGCTTCAGTTTGAACATCAACATCAACAGTTGGAAGTTCTCCTGATTTAGTTTTGTCGATATTACATGAGTATAAAATCATTAGACAAAAAGAAGTGGTTATTATAAATATATTTTTCATTTTAATTTTTTAGAAAGTCAATTAATTTACTAATAAAAGGTTTACAATTATTAAGATTTTTAGTAGTCTACTTGAGTAAATTCATTGCGAACGATATTACTACTAAAACTATAAATACATAAAATATAATTTTCGCAATTCCAGCCGCAGCTCCAGCTATTCCACCAAATCCAAGAACACCTGCCACTAAAGCTATTACTACAAATGTTAAAGTCCAACGCAACATAGTATTTATTTTTTAGGAGAAATTTGATGAAATTCTCCGGTTAGATAATTAATAATTTCATAGACTCTGAATATTTCTTTAATTCTAAGAATCATTATTACTCCATCCCAGAAACCTTCTTCTTAACTTTTTGGTACTCATTTTGACGAGTGTTCAGTCTTTCATTTGCTTTTTTAAGTTTAGATTTATTTTCTTCGAGCTCACTTCGTAACTCTTCATTTTTTTTAAGAATATCATCTATTTCCTTTTTATTGTCAGCCAAATCTTTTTCTATATCTTCGTTGTCCTCCTCTAAATCTTCTATGTTCTCTTGAGACTGCTCTATGCGTTCATAATAATACTCGGGCAAATAATCAGACACGAAATCATACACTATTCCTTTCAATGAATCATAGGCGTATGAATGCAATTCTGACGTAATCCAATTGTTATAACCGTAAGAGGCAAACACATGTAGAATTGTATTCCCTTTTTGTGTTTCGTCAACTTTTACATGTAAATCTATTTTTTTAGTACTCACCTGTGGTATAATTACACCCTCAGCTGTCAAGAATTCTCTATTAAAAAATAGAAGCTTTTTCCCGTCTAGGTTAACATCAAAATTATCATCTATCCAGTCGGAAAATTTATCCTTAATTGTTGATACACTTGGATTTAATATTACGTCAATAGTTTGAATTTGTTCTCCGTCGTACATTATTTTCCCTTCACCATACTCAACCTTTTGAGCAGTAAGAGAGCATACTATGGCTATTAAAAGTACTGTAATTATATTTTTCATTTTTTTGAATGCTTTATTTATATACTTTACTACTGAGGTATCGAAATGTTCGGTATTAAGTAAATAATAATCATAATTTGTGGGCATAGACAATTGGAAAATTTATTATTAATGATTAAAATACGTGAATGATCAACTTCCTTAAAAATAGTCTTTTTGCTTGCTATAATAGATTGATAACTAGTATTGCTTTCTTCCCTAGTCTCATCCTTATAGGTTTCATTTGTTTGGTAAGCATAATGATATCAATAGAAGATAATAAATCAACCAAATGGCTCATAGATAATGCTCCATATCTTGTTATAAACAACGCGGATACGGCCCGGTCAATCCTCTCAACAATGATAGGAGGATTGATTTCTCTTATGGTTTTTAGCTTTTCAATGGTGATGATGTTACTTAATCAGGCTAGTAGTAATTTTTCGCCTCGTTTATTACCAGGGTTAGTGTCAGACAAACGCAATCAATTTGTCCTAGGTACTTACTTAGGGACAATATTCTATAACATCATTGTCCTTATGACAATTCTACCCGAAGGCAACGAATATACATTGAACGGATTTTCTATTCTAGTGGGAATGATTCTCGCAATGAGCTGTTTGATTGTTTTCATATACTTCATACATACGGTAAGCAGTAGTATTCAGATTAATAATATCCTAGAAAGAATATTTAAGACCACGAAGGAAAGATTGCTCCATCTATTGGATCAAGAAAGGGAATGTAAGGTTACAGAAGCTGAAGTTGAACATTGGCACATTGTAGACTCCACTCAAGCAGGATATTATCATGGAGTAAATCTAGAAGGTCTTCTGAAAATTTGTGATGAAAAGAAAATTAGCCTAAAAGTGTTTCCATTCAAAGGAGAATATCTCCTACCCAATGTAAAGCTATATGCAATAGATAAAAAACTGAAGGAGGAAGATATGAATACTTTTGCTTCTTACTTCATATTTGCAAGCAGTAGAGATATATCAGATAACTACTCTATGGGCATCAAACAAATAAGCGAAGTCGGAATAAAAGCCATGTCACCTGGTATCAATGATCCAGGAACAGCAGTTATTACCATAGATTATTTGACAGAATTGCTAGCCTTGAGAATGAAACTAGGTCAAAATGAGATACATCAAAATCATGAAAGTGATACATCAGTACAACTTCATTCTTTATCTTTTGAAGATTTAATCTATCACCTTATGGCAGCCTATCGTCAATATTGCAAACATGACATTGTATTGATGGAAAATTTGGTATCCATGCTAAAGTATCTAATCAAACAACCAGTAAAATTGGAACAATACAAAGAAGAGCTAGAAACACAACTAGCAGTTCTTTCGGAAGATATAAAGACTAATATATGTAACCAATCTGATCAAGATAGACTACAAAAATTTCTTCAATCATAATAGAAATCGAGGATTGCAAAGTCGAATGCTTTGATTTTTTTATAAATTTTCCGATCTACAATTTGAGAAAAATCCCTGTATTGTCATATAAAATAGAATGTAAGCTCTCGATATTTCTTCACGTGCAGCATACTTCTTATGTCAAAACACCAGATAATGTACCACTTGCTATGCTGACAATAGCTGCTAAAGCTAATGCCCACCAGAAGTTTTTCACCTTGAATCCAGGCAAAAACCAATCTGCGACTTGTATCAAAATTGCATTGAGCAACCACGTAAAAATACCAAGAGATAGGATACCTAAAGTTGCTATCTTAAGCATTGTTCCCAAAGTGATATCTAGAAAGCCTACTAATAGCGCAACTACGATACATTGTAAAAAGCTTTTCATCTGTACTCCGCTAAGTATCATACCTCCGAGGTAGAATGAAGTCCCTGCTATCAATACGTTGATTATTATTTCCATGAGATTTTTTTTGCTTAGATATTAAATTTATCACTAATAGAAGACACTGCAAGTTGCATCACATTTTCGGCGCTTACTCGGTCTGAACTTAGCTGGCGCTTAAAATAATCTATAGTATTATGCAAGGATAGATTATGGTAGCTACCGCCTTTTCTGAAGTGATCTGCATACACCTCTCCTGTGATGGTGGTCACAAATCCCGAAATTGTAGCCTTAATCAGTGACTCTCCTAAAAGCTTGTTAACTTTAGTAGAGGCTGCTAGTTTTTCGGTAGCTTCAACGATCAATCTTGCAATAATATTAGAAGCAAGTGAAATGATGAGCAAATTTGTTTTATCTCCGGATTTAACACCATATTTTTCAGCGATTTCATTTACCATTGTAAGTTGTATAAATGTAACTCCTGCGATATCAATAATAGGAACTGGCAAAACTGCAATCGCAGAAGCTTTGGCCGAAGAAGTAGCAATTATTTTAGTAATTTCTTGATTACTAAAAACAGGGGGTACTTCTTCAGGTTTTGAAAGTGAGTTTTTATTTGTTGGCATTTATTTATTTTTATTGTAAGTCAATATAATTGGTTGTTGTTATCCTATATCAAGACACATACCTTATCTAAATTACTTCTTCTAACTCGGAATGTTCGATTAGATGCTATACAAATATTCGATTTTAGTTGATAGAGTATTTATGTATCTCGATATTCACTCTATAGATGGAAGATGAATTAATTTGGTATACTACAGATGTAAGGGCGACCTATTACATTTCATCTATTTCCTTTTTTGACTCTTTGAAGTATGCTTTCTCTATTCTATTGATGGAGCGAGTCCATTTTTTGTAAATTTCTATTGGAAGAGGATATTGTTGTGCATTAAATTCTTTTTTCTCTAATGCGGTAAGCAACCATGGAGCTTGAATGATAGGTCCTGGCACTTTGGCCAACTCAGGAAGCCATTCCCTGACATACGTGCCTGTTTTGTCATATTTCATTCCTTGATGCACAGGGTTAGTGTAATAAATTTCAGTGGCTTGTGTATTCCAATTAAGCCAGTTACTGCATACGTCGTAATCTAATAATTTATGTTCAAACCATGCAGCACCCCATCTCCAGTCTATTTGGTAATCTCGTGTCAAAAAACTGGCACAATTTACTCTGCCACGATTAGACATAAAACCGGTTTCATTCAATTCTCTCATGTGAGCATCTACGAAAGGAATTCCAGTTTGCCCATTTTTCCACTTGTCAAAATTAGTATGATCTGATTTCCAGTTAGTTTTTCTATCGCGAATTCCTCCTCTATAAAACATCTTATCACCAAACCGTATAGCTAAATATTTGAAGTAATCTCTCCACACAATTTCGAATATAATCCACCAAGTACTTGCATTTTTCTTAATTTCTTTTTCATATTTTTTTACGGTCCAATATATTTGACGAGGAGATAACGAGCCTACTGCCATCCACGGAGAAAATTTAGAACTATACTCCAATCCAAGAGATCTATTTCTTGTCCATCGATAACTGGTAAGTTGCTCTTTTTCAAATGTATAATATTGAAGTCTTTGCAATCCGAAAGTCTCACCTCCTTCATAAACCTGATGTGTAGATTGCTTAATTTCATTTTCAGTAAAACCTAAATCAACAGCCTTTGGAATAGTGCCCCATTCATGTAGAACTGGACAGGCAGGTAATTTTATTGGGGTTTCTATCAACGCACGAACTTCGGTATTCTTGGTTAACTTCAATCGAAAGCTCTTAGAAGTCAATGGAGTTTTTTCAGGGGAAAACGGTGCATCTTCTGGATGGTACAAAGTTTTTCCCCAAACTGACGTTAAGTTGCAAGAAGTGTTTGCTAGAGCATTCTCTAGATTGTTTTCTACAGCTACTTCTTCACTTGCAATTTCTTTTTGATATATGAGATAATTGACCTGATGTTGTTCAACTAAATGTGGGAATATTTCTTCAGGCTTACCAACATGGATGAGTATATTGCCATCTATTTGTTTGCATCTTTCTCGTAAGTCATTTAGGCTTTGGCACAGAAAGTTGTACCGTAAATAACCTGTTTTTCTAAATTCTAAAGGAAGCATTTTAAAATGTCGTGGATCAAAGCAATAGACCATTAGTAGCGGTTGCCCTATGGTTATTGCTTTTTCTAGGCATTCATTATCATGCAATCGAAGGTCATTTCTTAGCCAATATATTGTCGTCACTTTCTAGGTTTTTTAGCGGTCGGTCTAGATCTTACTTTTTTTTTGCTTAAATTATTATTCTGTATGACGCATTTCATACATGATTGTTCGATGAAATTCATTAAAATAAAATCCCCTCACTCTCAAACATATTCAAAAATCTATTATCTCCACTTGCTGCTTATATGCTGATCAATACTTAACAGTCTCATTATCAGAATCTGCAACATCTACATACGATTTTCCAGTTAAAAGTGCTTTAGCCATATCATACAATAAAATAACTTTACTGCTTGATCCATCCCAATACTGTACAGACTCTGGGATTACTTTGATTAAGGTCAATCGTTCTGACTCTTTACCCTCGGGAAACCAGGCCTTCATCATAAAAGACCATTTCTTTTCAATCATGGAACTGTCTTTAATAATTTCTGCAACACCAGATAAAGAGACATAAGCGTTGTCGGAATGATTGGCAAAACTGAAATTGACTTCTTTATTATTGATGATGTCTTCAATTTTTCCTGAATGAATGTCTGTGAAAAACCAAACGTTGTTATCGTCGTCCACATCTGCGTAAGCGATTGGGCGGCTGAATAATTTACCATTGTTTTGGGTAACAAATATGCCTACTCGGTTGTCACCAATTAATTCTTTTATTTTTTCTTTCTGATTCATCTTATATTTTATGTTTAAAAAATCTATGAAATTAAACTCGCTCAACCTCGCTTTCCAATTTGAGAACTTGATCGCCGTCTTCTTGTTCGATTAAAAGGGCTTTATCATCTTCGCTACCATTACGAGTGACTTCACTTCCTTTGATTGTTTTGGAGATGGATTCTTTGTATGTTTCGACGACCTTACCCTGAGCAGATCCTTTGCCCCATTTCCATTTTACTTGTGTGCCTGTACGAATCATTGATATTTATTTTTAGAAAAATTATTTAAAAAGTAAAAGCTAATCCTATAGAAGCAAAGTGAAAAAATGCAAAATTATATACTTGTTCCACATCTGCGCCACCTTCGATAAGCCGGTAGCCTATCTTCAAATCTATATTTTTTGAAGGAGAATATTGTAAACCTAAAAAAAAATCTTCTGCTCTCCCTACTGGTCCGACAAGTGCATCACCTTTTAGAATGGCTTGGAAATTTTTGTTTATTATATACTCAGTATATATTGAAAACAAGGGCACAAAACCTAGATCAGTATTGCTTATTTTCGTATCATTTTGAGAAATAGTAATAGCTGCATCCCTAACCAATACTGACGCCCCGAGATCAAGTAAAAATTTTGGTCGGTTCACTATTCTGTATCGGTAACTTAGTCGATAGGTATTGAATTGATAGTTGCCATTGATGTCGCTCTCCTCAAAAGTTTCGTTTTCAAATATTAAGGAACTACCATCGAAGCCTTTTGATTCTACAGTCAATGGTACTGCAGATATTTCAACAGTATGTTTAGAATTGATTAAATATTTGACTTCTGCCCGAAAGAAAAGGGGCGTTTGAATATCTTGAAAATCATCTGCAAGGGAAAATAATGATCCTTGAGCATTATCCCCGTTTGGGGCTCTTACATCATTGTATTGGGTTAATACCAACCCGGACTCAACCGTGATGGTTAGTTGCGTGAATGCGGAATGTGAAAAAAATAATATCAATATTGCAATTGATAGAAAATGCTTTTTCATCTTTTTTGTTTATCTACAACGATTCTATACTAATAACAGCTAAACAATGATTAAAAGCAAATGTTCATTTTAAATATTTGAATTGACCACTTTTCAATAATAAATGAAGCTATTTCAAATGTACTATTTAATACAATCCAACGCAAAAATAATCCAGCATCTATAGATTTCAACGTATAAAATTCCCACTCAAGGCCTGCAAGTCCAACTGTTTCCAAGGTCTGCGATTGAAACTTCTTTTTTCAATACAATATAATCCCTAAAATTAAAAATTCGAACTATTCATTTTCTCTCTAGTTATATAAGAACTATTTAATAAGAAACTATGATGCTAGTTGATGGTAAAAATGTATCTTAATAAATAATTTAACTCCGCAATTTCTATTAAAAATGAACTTACGTAAAATACAATTTATCATATTCTTAATTGTACCGGTTATCAATTTTGGAGTCAATATTTTACTGCCTTCCGCTTTTGATGATGACCAAAAAGTATTAATTCAACCCGCAGGTTATGCCTTTTCGATTTGGGGTCTAATTTTCTTAGGAATGATATTTTATAGTTGGTTTCAGATGCAGGCGGAAAGGGTAGAAAGTACACATTTACAAAATGCCACCATCGCAGGTATCTTAGCAGGTTTGGCTTCAATTGCATTTGTCCCCATCAGCTATATGGATGTACAATGGTTAGGATTTCTAAATATACTTTGGCACCTCGTGGCATTAATTGCTTTGTTTATTTTTTTGCGCAAGCAAATTAAATTGGAATCTAACAAAAACACACATTGGTATTATATGCCTACTCAGCTTTATTTGGGGTGGATTTCTGCTGCAACTGCAGTTTCCACAGCATTGACGTTAGCGGAAGCTGGGATATCGCCGAATATGGAAACGCAGACAATCATCACTGCCGTAGTCATAGGAGTACTAACTTTATTAGGCGTAGTTATGTCATATCAAAAAGGTGGTGTTATTCCGATTGTTTTTATCTGGGCACTTATTGGCATCATTGTGGAGAATGGTGAGTACCTATTTATAAAGGGTGCCAGTATTGCTGGAATTGTGATTTTGATAATTATTGTAGTAACTAAATTAATCAGAGGTCAGCGATTGAGTTATTGATTTTTTACAGAATTTGTAACTAAGAATATTGCAACTAGCTGACAAATACTTTGCAAAATAAGACAGAATATAATCAATTTTAAAGTCAATAGGAATCTTCTCAAAATCATAAGTCTTTGCTGATGTTGAATAATTTATTCTGTGATAAATTCAATTTTAAATCTCCAAACATGGGATCATTATTTCAGTTGTATTCTCATCATAATTTATTACTAATTTTTTAACGATTCAGTTCTTCAGTTCTTCATTCTCAATGCGCTATCGTAATTTTTCAGTTCTACAATATTGGCAGGCATGCTTACTCCTGCTTGAGATAAAGCTGTAATAGCTTTGCTTTGAGCAATTGACTTAAGTTCAAGACTCGAATGTCTTTTGTCAAAAGTATTTATCCAAAAGTGGCTTTCTACATCTATTGTGCTAGTATTTAGGTTTTTGACGTGCGTATGCGGAGGCTTATTCTCAGTTAAAATTCCAGGAGTAGTCAATAAGCTATTCATGATTATTTTTCTAGCTTGATCTATATTTGTCCCATAATCAAGACCAATCAAGAAACTATGACGAATAAAACCATCCATTGTAAAATTATATAGGGGGTTTTTAATAATTTGACCATTGGGGACAAATACATCTTTCCCATCAAAGGTTTTGACATGTGTATCTCTTAGACTCATTTTAGTGATTACACCTTCTATGCCCAGAGTTTGAATCGTGTCTCCCATTCTAAAAGGACGATCGAAGGCCATGACTATGCCTGCTAGAAAATTTTCTCCTATATCTTTCAAAGCAAAACCGATTACAAATGCAGATATACCCGCAGCTCCCAATATAGCTCCAGCAACATTCCCAAATCCAATCATCGACATAAATAGAAGAAATAAAACTGTCACGCTGACAAATCTTAGAAGGCTATTTCCAAAATCAATAAGCAGCGTATCTTCTGCTTTACTCTGTGCAAAGTTGATTAGTTTTATCCGTATTGTTCTGAATAGAAAATTTAGGATTATGATAAATATGCATGCTACCAATATTGCAGGTGCTTTTTGAATGATAAGATCAAAATAATTTTGAAATTGGAGATTTAATTTTTCAAGAGCTTCCATAAGTA
>Ga0079202_10000593_pt1 | contig 12336 bp, 9 predicted proteins | sample PorBlaBluebeHill_FD_68601 | JGI IMG/M metagenome (GOLD analysis project Ga0079202, IMG submission 68601) | Marine algae microbial communities from Blueberry Hill - Blueberry Hill, Maine | ecosystem: Host-associated > Algae > Red algae > Blade | place: USA: Blueberry Hill, Maine
TTTTAAGGCATTTTTCGTTGCCTTGGCACCAGACTTGATGTAGTCTTCAGCTTTACCATAGACTTCGCTGTATCCAGAGATTTTAGCTGTCGGTCTTAAACCATATTCTTTCACAGCTTCTTCATTGGCTATTAAAGCGACGGAACCACCATCAGCACTTCTAGCACTAGATGCCAAAGTAAGAACACCATCCTTCTTAAAGGAAGGATCTAAAATTGTGATGTCTGGGGTCTGGTCATACCTTTTAAATTCTGTGTCCTCTGTGAAAATAAAATCAGCGCCATCTTTAATATCTATTTTCACTTTACAAATTTCATTTTTAAACCTTCCACTCTCCACAGCTATTTTGGTTTTTGCAATGGACTCCAGAACATAATTATCTATGTCTTCTCTGTTTAACTTATTTTTCTTTAAAACGTTTTCAGCGAGTTGGCCGGCGAAGTTTTTAATCTCGTCCACATAGTAAGCATCTCTCAAAACTCCATTCAAGGTCGGAACCTCTCCATCAAGGGCTGCCTTCACTCTGTCATTGGCAATGTAATTAGGTGCAGATGAAATGTTTTCTATTCCCATTGCGGCAATCACACTCGGGCCTTCTGTTAATGACTTCACTGCGTAGTCAACCAACTTTAATCCGGTGATGTGACCACAATTGATCATTCCTCTTTCGATGTCATCTTTCAATCTAGAGGTTCTTATAACTTGAGTTGCAAAATCAGCTCCCAAATTGGAACCAAGGATATTTCCAATTATTAGCTCATCTATCATGTCTTCACTCAAAGAAGAATTCTTTTCTAGTAATCTGTGTATCAATAAACTACCGACCAATCTCGGATTGATTCGGGATAAGAATCCGCCGATACTTGCAAAGGGGGTTCGAAGATTTTCACATACATACATGTTGCTCATAATAATTTTTAAAATTTAGAAGTTAAAGGAAGTTTTATTTTGTTGTTTATTTATTAGGTCCAATTGGCTTTCAGTAAAATTTAAAAACCAGTTTGCCTCGGAAGTTCTTTCACTAGAAGTATTATGATTGACAATACAAAATTAGCACGCTCTTGTGATGCTCAGACTATAATTAAGTACCGTTGAATTGAATTTATTTGTGATCTTAGAATCCTGAGACCCAATCCCATACATCTTCTGCAGCATCTTCTACATAATCCCAAGCATCTTCCGCAGCATCTTGAACATCGTCCCAAGCGTCCTCCGCGGTGTCTGTTACATCATTCCAAAAATCTTCGGCCGTATCCGAAACATCTTCCCAAACACCTCCTGCTGCTTCCTTCACATCACTCCAAAGATCAGAATTTTTGATTTAAATCATTTATTAAAAATGTGGAATTGTTGTTCTCGAAGAATTCTCTTTTTAAAGAAAATCTTCGGCGTTTTATATGACTCGAAAGTAGTGCGTAGCAAAAGAATGTAGACCACCCATTTGGGTAATATTCAATTTATATTTTAAAACCCAGACAACCAATCAGTGGCCGCATCCCAGGCATCTTCAGCAGTATCCTTCACATCTTCCCAAGTTTCTTCCGCAGCTTCCGTGGCATCTTCCCAGGCACCTTCAACTGTTTCTGTCACGTCATCCCAAGTATCTTCTACTGTATCTTTTACGTCATTCCATGTGTCTTCTGCAGTATCTTTAATATCATCCCAAGTGTCTGTCACAAAATCCTCTGCGTCATTTAGGAAATCTTCCGCACTTTCTATGAGAAGGTTTCCATAGTCCGAAATTGAGTCCGCTGCATTATTGAATCCATCGCTTAGATAATCCATGGCATCCTCCCCAAATTCATAAGCATCTTCCGCAAAATCTTTAATATCTTCAACTGCGTCATTTATTCCAGAAACCATATCATCTATTGTTTCCTTTGAGAATATATCCTTCACAGTATTCCCGAAATCTTTAGCCGCTTCAATGGCATTTTCTACTATTTCTTTTACGTTAATTGTAACTTCAAATCCGAGATGTCCGCCTATTCCATAGGCTACCCCAAATGAACCTCCTAAGGTTAATTTCCCATCCTCATAACCTGCATTTAGTTCTCCAGAAACACCGACTCCGGCATAGGCGCCACCACTAACACCTACATCCCCAAGTTCTGATTCAATCCCTGCATCAAAGCCAGCCTCAACACCAGCGAAGGCATCGAATGCTGCATCTAGTTCGGCAGTACCTTCAGCTAAATCAATAACCAAATCTGCTTCTGCATCAATAGTTGCCCCTGCTGATGCATGTCCATTTGCATAAGCATTACCTAAGCCTTCTGGAAACTCATAGATTAAAGATAATTCTGAAGTTGCAGCGATTTGTGCACCAATATCCAATTCTGCCTCTATTTTACCGGCCAAAGGATCAATGATAAAATTACCTTCTACTTGTGCACCAACACCTAAATTAGTGGAGGCTGTATAATCTAAACCGCCAACTGATCCTTCAATTTCTCCTTCGTAAATCATTATTTCATATTCAGCAGAACCTTCACCTATTATTTGGCCCAAATCATTTGTAATAATGCTTCCTTGAGAAGAGCTAGATTCTGAAAGGAAGTCAATATGGCCTTCGTGATTGTTCCCACTTATATCTATGGAATGTGCGGGTTCTGATTCGTAGGAAGAACTGCCTTCTGATAAAGTTACTTCACCTTCATTTAGAAGAGTTAAAGCTCCATTTATGACCGTTGGCACAACGCCCTGAGGTATGACAAGGGCGGTCGTACCTTGAGGCATGTGCGGAAGTGCCTCTGCCATTGGTATAATTTGATCCCTTAATTCTATTGGAAATATTCCAACACCATCACTTGGCCTGAGAACGGATGGATCATCTGGTAGTAAAATTTGAAAATCAGGAACACCGGGTTTTATAATTCCAATATCGACCGTAGGGCCCCCCTCTGGATTCAACATCGATAAATCTTCAGGTAGCAAAACTTGAAAGTCTGGGACTCCTGGTCGTGTAATATCATTATTGATATCTCCTCCGTCGCTACCGTTAGAAAACTTGGAAATTATTTCTATCCCTTGACTAATATTGGCAGATGCGGCCGCCATATATTTTATAAAACTCATAATAATTCTAATTTAAAACATTTATAAAAAATGTGGAGTTGTTGTTCATGAAGCATTCCTTTACAAGAAAAATTTCATCGTTTTATATGAATCAAAATTATCGAGCGATTTCAACATTTAGCCCACACCTTTGTGTAGTATTCCTTTAGTTCAGAAATTATTAGGTAGCGCATTTTCATTCAATTGCTTATGAATTACATTTGTGTGCAATTGGCTATGTAGTGCATTTGCATGCAAATGCAGTAACGAAATCGATTCTTAAAATAAAATTATGATCTTAAAATGATTACTTTCTATTTTAAATTTTCAAGCAATAAAGGCTTCTTCGTTTAATCCTTCTTATCTGCCTTGGACGTAGCTTTTATTGAAAAAGCCTAAACAAATGGGTGGCTTATATTGAAAATTTTTTATTTTTATTTGTAACCTACCAAAAAACAATTATGTGGAATAAAGTCAACTTCCAGGCCTTCCTCTGTCTCTTGCTTTTACCCTTTCTAGGTACAGCGCAGAAGGAAAGGATAGATTATGCAAAAATCCCTATTGATGATCCTTCAGTTCAAATTTTATGGGATAGTTTATGGGTTTTAAATAAGCAACATAGATATTTTGAAACTTTTCCAATTTTATATAAACTGGAGGTACTGGCTAAAGAAAAAGGAGAAACTCAAGTGCTCGTTGGTTCTCTAGAAAATATTGCTACTTTATTGCAGTATAAAGGCGAACTAGAGAAGGCTAAGGAATATATTTTTAAGGCTTATAATGTTTATGAAGAAAATGGTAAACTGGGATCGCTTTCTGCATTAATGTCTGCGGCTTCAAATATTGAACAATACCAAGGAAATTTAGAAGAAGCTTTTAAGCATTCGTATAAAGCGAAAAATCTTCTTGAATACGTAGATTTTAAGGGCCCATTTGAAACAGTACATAATGATCTTGGTGTTCTACACCACATCACTGGACAATTTGACTCTGCTTATTATTATCGGAAAATTGTGGTGGAATATATTGATAAACAAGATAGCACACATTTCAATAAAGCAAATATAAATTTAGCTTCGACTCTGATCTCTATCAACGATTACGACAGAGCGGATGAGTATCTAAATACTGCCCTGGCATACACCAATCATTCAAAATATCCCCTTACCTATGGGAATACTCTAGGCCATCAAGGAAAATTGGACTACTTAAAAGGAAACTATGAAGAAGCAGAAAATAAAATGGCAGAATGCATCGAAGTCCTTGAAAAATCAAAAAATAATTCTAGGCGATTGTTGGAGTACTATCCTGAATACGCATCCATCCTAATTAAAAACAATAAACCAGAATTAGCAGAAATAATGTTGGACAAGGCTGATAATCTTGTCCAAGATGATAATCACCAATTGAAGATTGCCTATTATTTTCCTAGATGGGAATTGGCCATTAAGAATAAGAATAGAGAACTCAGTTCTACAATTTATGAACTAATCAAACCACTTTATCGAGAGGATCATCTACATAAAAAGGCCAGATTTTATAGATTGGAATCGCAACACTTTGATCTATTAGACAATGATGAAAAAGCACTTAATTCCTTAAAGAATTATTTAAGTGTCAAGGATACCTTGCGAAACCTATTAGAGGTAAGATCAATAGAAAATTTAGAAATTAAATATGAGACAGAGAAAAAAGACGCGAGTATAGCAAGCGCCGAACAAAGAATAACATTCCAAAGGAATGGGCTCATTGCTGGTAGTGCCATGTTGCTATCCTTGCTGTTTCTTTTGTATAAAAACAATCTGAATAGAAAGAAAATTTCAAACCAAAATCAGATCATCACAAAATCCCTTGAGGAAAAGGAAATCTTGTTAAAAGAAATTCATCATCGAGTAAAAAATAATCTTCAAGTAATATCCTCCCTGCTAAGCATTCAATCTAGAGGCATTAAAGATGTAAAGGCTAAGGAGGCCATTCTAGAAGGCAAAACCAGGGTGCATTCAATGTCGCTGATTCATCAAGATTTATACAAAAAAGACAATCTAACAGGCGTGCAGATGGATAGATATCTAGGAAATCTAACACGAGACCTTCTTAATACCTACAATATTTCTGAAGGTAAAATTTCACTCAATAATGAAATTGATCCTTTGAAATTGGATGTGGAATCTGTAATTCCGTTGGGCTTAATAGTCAACGAACTTATAAGCAATGCGCTTAAATATGCCTTCCCTGAAAATAGAGACGGAAGGATTGACGTAGTCCTAAAAGAAGTAGGCGACGCTTTACATCTAAAGGTTGCAGACAATGGTGTAGGATTGAATGAGGATCAGCTTAGAATAAAAAAAGATTCCTTTGGCCACACACTCATTCGTGCTTTCAAAAATAAATTGGATGCTGATATTGATATCAAATCAAAAGATGGAACCATTGTTTCATTGACCATCGGGAATTACAAAAAAGTCGTGTAAAAATGGAATCAGACAATGCACGTGTATTGATCGTTGAGGATGATGGAATCATCGCAGAAGATATTTATTCGCTTTTAGAGGATAAAGGATTTTCTGTTACCGGCGTTGCACACAATGGTTTAGATGCATTAGACATGCTTAAAAATAGAAATCCCAATTTTGTCATCCTTGACATCAATCTTGGTAGCGGTATGTCTGGTCTTCAAGTTGCGAAAGTTATTCATGAAAAACATGAAATACCGTATATTTTTCTCACTTCTTTTGATGATGATGATACACTTAATCAAGCTCAACGTTTTGGACCTTATGGCTACATCGTGAAACCTTTCCAGGAACGAACCTTGTTGACGACAATTAAAACTGCATTATCGAATTTTAATAAGGCAAAAGAAAACAAGGGTCTAGACATTAACAAGTTGAATCAAATCAGCAAAGAAAAAATTACAAATCAAGAATTTAAAATCATTGAATGTTTATTGAAGGGCCTATCCTATCAACAGATCGCAGATGTCTTATACATTTCAATAAATACTGTAAAGTTTCATGCCAAGAATATTTATACCAAGCTCGATGTCAAAGGAAGATCAGAATTAGTTGGTAGTATTTTATAACCATTGTATTTTAAGTTTCGCTTAAAGCAAATCAATTTCTTACTCAGAGCTCAATCCATCTTTTACTAAGCCTAGTTGTTTATTATATTAATACAAAACCACCCTTCTGTGTGGGAGAAAATCTGTTCTATTAGATGATCTTTAAGCAATGACTAAGTAGGAAGATTAAGTCTTCCTAATTTAAATAATTTCATAACTATTGATTTTAATAGTAATAATAAAATACATCACAAGGCCAATCTTTAGAATTTGCGTAAGCACAAAAACAACTCCATTAATATAACTGTATTCTCGGATAAAGGCCATTTTCAAAAGTATCAAGGCAGCAAAACTTATTGCTGCTTTTTTTTGCTTGATTCGAAATTATAATCTCATTCCTCAAACTACCTTTTCCTTCCAAACACCCTTGCGGAATAAATATATCGCAACGAGTGTCATGAGCATTCCACTTACACAAATCGCAGAATATACCCCAATCGGTCCAAAACTAAAATACAAGGCTAGGAGGTAGGCCAATGGAATCTGTATGAGCCACATAAAAATGAAAGTCAAAATGGTCGGTGTGCGCGTGTCTCCTGCCCCATTGAAAGATTGCATAACAATCATCTGGTAGGCAAAAAATACATAGCCGAGGCACAATACTTTTAAGCAAAGACTTGCAGCATCAATCACTTCTTTTTCTGATGAAAAAAGACCGGTTACCCACTCAGCAGAAATGAAAAATATTATGGCTAAACTAACCAGATAATACATGTTAAATCGGCCTGCTTTCCAGACCGTCTTTTCTGCACGATTAGGTTCGCCTGCGCCCAGATTTTGTCCTACAAGTGTTGCTGTTGCATTGGCCAAGCCCCAAGAAGGTAGAATACAAAAAATGATAATTCGAATGCCAATGGTGTAGCCTGCCAAGACTGATGAACCGAAGCTTGCTAAGATCCGGACAAGAAAAATCCATGAGGCCGTGGAAATTAAAAATTGTCCCGCACCTCCTGCAGAAATGGAGATGAGGTTCTTCATTATTTCCCAATTAGGTTTAAAGATTTCTTTGGTGATTTTAATGATTGATTGTCCTCCGACCAAAGAATAAATCTGATAGCAGACGCCTACCCCTCGACCGATACAAGTTGCAACTGCTGCCCCAGTTACTCCCATTCCTGTAATGGGGCCTAATCCAAAGATAAAAATAGGATCAAGAATTATGTTCAAGCCATTTGAAAGCCAGAGAGTACGCATTGCGATCGCAGGATTTCCTGCTGCCCGGAAGATTCCATTAAAGACGAAAAGCAACATGAGAATTACATTCAGCGAAAGAATAATTCTAGTGTACTCCTTCCCTTCTTGAATCAACAATTCATCCCCACCCATCAGACGTAAAATATCTTCTGCATAGTAAAAACATGCGGCACCGGTAATAAGAGAAACGAAAACTCCCAGTATAATGGATTGAACCGCAGATTCTGAAGCTTTTGAAGAATTTTTTTCTCCAATACGTCGGGCGATAAGCGCTGTGGTTCCAACCGTAATCCCAATAGCAATTGACTCGACAAGCATCAATACGGATTCTGTTAAACCCACTGTCGCCACTGCATTGTTGCTAACTCTAGATACATAAAAAACATCAACAATGGCAAAGAGCGATTCCATCAGCATCTCTAGGATCATAGGAATGGCCAATAAGATCAAAGCCTCATTTATATTGCCTTTGGTATAATCCTGTTCTTCGCCTTTTACAGCCTTTTTGAAAAGCTCAAAAAAACTATGTTTTCTCTCATCCATAGAATTGCAAAGATTAGAAATAAATCCAACTTAAAGTACGCATGAAAATTTGCCGAAAGGCAGATGAAAGCTTGAAGACTTTCGTATCTTTTAATTCTTAAAACAACCGTATGAAAAATATATCCAGAAGAAAATCAATCAAAGCCATGGGCCTTCTGGGTTTAGGCCTTGGCGCCGATTCTAAAATCATTAGTTCCAAAAATTATTTACCGGACTATGCTTTTGGAAAAGAGAAGACTGGACGTAAACTTACTGCGATCACCTGTGGTGCTGGAGCAAGAGGCAATACCTATGGTGGGTATGCTCTAAAATTTCCAGAGGAGCTAGATATCGTTGGGGTAGCCGAACCAATAGAAATTAGAAGAGCCAGATATTCCGAAAAGCATAATATTCCTAAGGAAAATCAATTTCATACCTGGGAAGAATTTTTTGACAAGCCAAAAATGGCAGATATCTGTATCATAACAACCCCAGATGATCTACATTATGGACCAGCTATGGCTGCTTTAGAAAAAGGCTATGATTTATTACTCGAAAAACCGATTGCGCAAACATGGAAGGAATGCCATGATATTTTAAAACTCCAGAAAGAAAAAGATGCGATTGTCGCTGTCTGCCACGTCTTGCGTTATTCTCCTTACTACAGAAAAATTAAAGAAGTGCTAGATGAAAAAAGATTGGGAGAACTTGTAAGCGTGCAGCATTTTGAACCAATACAATACGTACATATGGCGCATTCATTTGTTCGAGGTAATTGGAGGAGAAAAGAAGATACGAATCCTATTATTTTGGCAAAGTCTTGTCATGATATGGATATGCTTCGTTGGTGGATTGACAGGAAATGTGAATACGTGAGTTCCTTTGGCTCTCTTAAATGGTTTAAAGAAAGTAACGCGCCTGAAGGAAGTACGGCAAGATGTACCGATGGTTGTGCGATAGAGTCAAGCTGTCCATATTCCGCTAAGAGAATTTATTTTGACGAAAGAACTTGGCTCTATGTTTTTGACCTACCAGAAGAAAAAGAAAAGCAGGGAGCTGCAATTATGGAAAATCTAAAGACTGGTCCATACGGTCGATGCGTTTATCGATGCGATAACAATGTTGCCGACCATCAAATTGTGAATATGCAATTTAAAGATGACATAACGGCGAGTTTCAGCATGGAGGCGTTTACCGATTACTGGGGAAGACGCACAAGAATTATGGGAACCATGGGATGTATTGTGGGAGACGAGCAAGATCTATACATATCAGATTTCAAAACAAAAGAAATAGAGCATTGGATCACCAAAGAACATGCAGACATAACTTCAGGGCATGGAGGAGGAGATTATGGATTGGTTTCCGATTTCCTCAATGCCGTAGATAAACAGGACGAAAATTTATTAAGTTCAAACTTAGAGTCTTCTATGGAAAGCCATCTCATGGCTTTTCAAGCAGAAGAAAGTAGACTTGACCTCACCGTGAAAAAAATTGATCTCGATCTTTAAAATCTACAAATATGAGAATTCTTTTACTTGGAATATTTCTTCTTTTTACTTCGATATGTCAATCTCAAATATCAAGTAAAAAGGACTATATGGGGTCAAAATCTACCTTCAGTCTTCAAGATATCATTGATGATTATCATAAATATAAGGATGAGCAAAACGAAAGGCAAAAAATTCAGTGGCCAGACTTCTTACCAGAAACTATTAAGACTGAAAAATCTACTCTAGCTGGATTTATTGAAAATCTTAGCAAGGTGGATCTAGCCACCCTTTCAGATGCTGATTTGATTAATAAAGACATGCTAGAATTGATTGTAAAAGATCAACTTTTCAATCTTGAATATGAATCCTACCTTATGCCCTTGAGTTCAGAGGGAGGGTTCTTAACCTCAATGGTGTATGCTACACAAAATCTGCGGTTAAAAAACCAAGAAGCAGAAGATAATTATTTTAAAAAATTAAAGACTACGCCACGTTTTATAAACGAAAAAAAGGAGTTGCTGGCCAGAGGACTTGCTGAAAACAAAGGTCTTCCAAAGGTCATCATAGAAAAATGTATAGGTATTATTGAATCATATTTGGAAACTCCTTCTGGGGAATTATTTCTATTAAACCCACTGCAAAATTCTAGTTATCAAAACGAGGCTCAGGATATTATTGAACGTGAAATTATGCCTGCCTTTAAAAACCTACATGGTTTTCTTCAAAAGGAATATTTACCAAATTGCAAAGAGGTTGTTGGTATTCACTATAATGAGGGTGGGAAGAAATATTACGAGCAACGGGTGCAATATTATACAACCTTGGACATGAGTCCCAAGGAAGTTTTTGATGTAGGTCAAAATGAGGTTAAGAGAATTAGAGCTGAAATGGAGCAGATCATTAAAGATTTAAACTTTGAAGGAAGCTTCAGTGATTTTTTTGAATTCTTGAGAACGGACCCACAATTTTATGTAGAAACAGGAGAAGAACTTTTGCAATTAGCATCATGGTATTCAAAAAAAGCAGAAGAGATCTTACCTCGATATTTTACTCGGCTACCACGATTACCATTTACAGTCAATCCAGTTCCTGATGCTATAGCGCCCAACTATACAACCGGTAGATATTCTGGCGGCAGTATGAAAAATCAACGGTCGGGTCAATACTGGGTAAATACTTACGACTTACCCAGCAGGCCTATTTTTGTATTACCCTCCTTGACTTTACATGAGGCAGTGCCTGGTCATCATCTACAAATTTCGCTTGCTCAAGAACTAGAAGACCTTCCAAAGTTCAGAACCAACACTTACTTGAGCGCCTTTGGAGAAGGATGGGGTTTATACGCAGAATATCTTGGAAAGGAAGCTGGGATTTATACGACAGCCTATCAAGATTTTGGTAGACTTACTTATGAAATGTGGCGTGCGTGTAGACTAGTCGTTGATCCGGGCATGCATTATTTTGGATGGACAAGAGAAGAGGCGTTTGAATTTATGAAAACAAATACTGCCTTATCGTTACATGAGATCGGCACTGAGATTAACAGATATATCGGCTGGCCTGGTCAAGCGGTCTCTTATAAAATCGGTGAACTAAAAATTCGCGAATTAAGAGAGAAGGCAGAGACTGAATTAGGAGAAAATTTTGACATTCGATTATTCCATGACATGATCTTGGAAAATGGTTCTATTCCGCTTAGCACCTTAGAGCGGAACGTTGATCTGTTTATTGATGAAAATCAATAAATTGGTGGAAAATTGTTGTTTCTTAAATATACGAAACAAGGCACCATTAAATGCTTTTTCATTTAAGGTATTTGCTATAGTCGTTACTTTCGGTTATTCACAGAATACCAGTACATGTATCAAAGGTTAAATTTCCTCAAGTGAACCTTGAAAAAGTACAAAGGATTGCAACAACTTAAAGGTAGTACCATATGATTTATAATGACAAGAAGGCTGAAATTCCCAATAAAGATTTGAGCATTATCCAGAGAAAATTAAACTGTGTATTATTAAAACGATTAAATGATCTTTTCTCAAGTGAAGCGAAATAGAACTGAATTAGTAAAGGAAGGAATCAAATGCTTAGTCTTAAAGCATTAGTCCTTTACAATAGGTTTTAATTTTACCACCTGCTGAAATTTTAGAGATTAGTTTTTCTCTCAATTGAACTGTTCCTTTCACGTTGACATTATAGGTTGCCATGAATGAATTTTACTCATGGAATTTCGTTTTCAAATCTTACCTAATCATTACGTTAGGTTACCACATCAAAGTTGTTATTAAAGCCAACATTTAAGTTTATCTTTGATGATATTCATATGGAAGATATTTGCTAAAGAAAGAGGAATATAAGGAAGATAAATACTAAAAAATAAGCTTGCATATAGGTGTTTCTACTATTAAGTATATATACCTGTTTTTAAATTTTTACTATATTTTTCTTTTAAATAGATTCAATTAGTCCTATCTTAGAATTATAGACAACGAAAATACCATCAATCATTGTAAAACAGACCTTACTTCCATTGCCGCTTTTCTACTCACTTTACGTGAGGAAATTCATATTACAGAATGACCAATTTATCTAGTAGGCTAGGATTCTGAGTCAACAATTATTTTTTGGATTTGAACGACCAGTGAGCGTAGCAATATTTTATGGCAATGCAGAGAATTTAATCTTGTGATTTGACAATCGCCTTGTCACCCTATACATTAAATTGAATAAAAAATTCTATGGCTGATTAAAAGACATTAAATCATTTAAGTAATTAATTTAATCTATACAACAACCTAATAAATCATCAATTATGGAAACGAAAGCATTAGTGCTCGAAAAAGTAAATTCCCCTAAAGAAGCATTTTTAACATTATTAAAGGGTCCGGAAAAAGCTCCAAATAGAGGAAAAATCTGGATGGCTTGGCATTTTCTCCAAGTTTATTCTTT
>Ga0079202_10000595_pt1 | contig 12328 bp, 11 predicted proteins | sample PorBlaBluebeHill_FD_68601 | JGI IMG/M metagenome (GOLD analysis project Ga0079202, IMG submission 68601) | Marine algae microbial communities from Blueberry Hill - Blueberry Hill, Maine | ecosystem: Host-associated > Algae > Red algae > Blade | place: USA: Blueberry Hill, Maine
AAAGACAGGAGCCGGCCTCTCCAGCACCTCTCACGCCGTTGCGAAACGGTGAGAATGTGTAAAGAGGTCTTCCCAAAGAAGAACAGTATTAACGAACAAGCCCCAGGCAAATTGTCTGGGGCTTCTTCGCGCCTGGGGCTTCTTCGCGTCTGGACCCGTTCCCCTCATGATTCTGGCCCCGAGGACTCGGGCCTTCGCCGCCCCGGACAGATCGGGTAACCTTGGTTTGTGAGTATTTCTGATGTGCAGACCTTGGGCGACTTCGGTGGTGGAAGCACTGCTGACAACGACGGCGGAACGCTTGCGCTTCGCACTCCTCTGTATTTGATCATCGCAGCACTGGGGGCTGCGATCGCAGTCGGAACCTTTTTGCCCTGGGCTGGTGTCCAGGCTCAAGGCCAAGGCACAGTAATTGGTGACCCGGTCGACGGCTTTGTAACTTCAGTGACCGGATTTGACGCTGGCGGATGGGGTCTGTCGGCCCTCATCGCTGGTGCAGCGATTGTTCTGCTCGGAGTACTCGGCTACCTATGGAACCCGTTCAGCGATCCCGAAGCGGTCTTTGTTGCGGTCTTTGCTGCGGTTACGGCCGTCGCAGCCCTGTTCAAGATTCTTGACGCGGCCAGCCTGTTCCCAGTCGCCGGAGACTTCGATGCGCCAAATACGTCGGTGCGACTGGGCCTTTGGGTCATCTTGATTGCCGCCACGCTAGCTCTGCTCAGCGCACTGTGGATCCTGTACAGCCGTCCCAAGGCGCAAGCCAGACTGACCTAGCCGCCATTCTTAATCGCTCGGAGTCGATCACCAGCAGTGCCAGCGGCGTGGTCGCGGCGCTGGCCGCCGTGCGACGCATGCCCCCTCACAAGCGCGTAATACGAGCCGATGGGGTACACATGTCAGAATCTGAGAGTTCGTCGAGGCCCGGACCTATTGATCTAGCCAGCTTTGCAGACCTCGTCGTGGTGATCGACCGGCAGACACTAACGATCATCGACGTGAACGAACACGTACTCTCAGAGCTTGCATGGACTCCCGAAGAGCTGGTTGGAACGCCGGTAGCTGGCTTCGGGACGGGCAACGGCCCAGACCTCGACGCGCTGCTCTCGACGTGTGCTAGCGAAGGCTCAGTCTCCTTTGAACGACAACTCCCAATGGCAGGCGGTGGACTGAGGCAGTACCATTTTTCCTCACGTATTGTCCAAGGCTTGAGGACCTGCCTGCTGGTTGGCCGCCCGATAGAAGCTTTTACACATGCGCGCTCCCAGCTGGCTGCATTACAAAAACTCGCTGACCTTACCGACGACATTTTTGTCGTAAGCGATCGTGTGGGCTTCGTGACCTATGCCAACGCAGCAGCTGCTCGCACCCACGGCGAACAGAACTTCGTTGGTCGCCACGTATCCGAATTCGTGCACGATGACGATCAGGGACTCGAAACCCTCTCCAGGGCCGTGCTCGACGGGCAAGATCGAGCCGAATCGCGAGTGCTTGCGCACCGCGGCGATGGAACGACGCTCACTCTCGAAGTGCGAATGATCTTTGATCGCGACACTGACAGTTGGTTTACGGTCGAACGGGATGTGACCAAGGCGGTAGCCCAGGAGCGCCAAATGGACGTGCTGGCCGCCGACCTGCACCGGAGAGCAACGACCGACGAACTGACCGGTGTGGCAAATCGCGCTGCGCTCTACCAAACGCTCGCCCAGGCAATCGATGCCGGTGACCCTTTTGCGCTGCTGCTGCTCGATATGGATCACTTTAAGTCGGTCAACGATTCAATGGGGCACGGCGCTGGCGATGAGTTCCTGCGGTGTCTGGCCCATCGGATCGAAAGTGTCGTTCAACCGGCCGATCTTGCGGCCCGGCTAGGTGGAGATGAGTTCGTGGCCTACTTGCCCGGTCTGGATTGCGGCGCTGCGTCAGACATGGCGGCAACGATGATCGACGCTGTTGGTCAGCCCTATTCGATCTCTGACCAAGAGATCACTCGATCATGTTCAATTGGTGTCGCCATGTTCGAGGCCGGTGACGACGTGAGCTCAGTGCTCCGCAAGGCTGATCGAGCCGCCTACCGCGCCAAGCACGAGGGGCGCAACCGCTTCGCTGTGTTTCGATAAGCACGCGGCCGACCACTACCTCCTTCTGGCTCAATCGACCATATGTTCTGGCTGCGCGTCGCTGAGGTACCCCGTCCGCTGCGGTAACCCGTTTGCTCCGGTGACTAGCGAGCAAGACCAGCAGGGAAGGCGCTGGCTATTGTCGCCGCTCAGGTGTGGGCAACCGCCGGCGGCAGGCCGAGAATGGCTTCGGCGGTGCGACGACCCGAGAACATGGCGCCCTGCAGCGAGGCGGTGTCGCGGTGATCACCGCACACCCACAGGCCGTCCTGCAGTTTTATTGGCTGTCGAGGGTGTAGTGGTGGTGGCTGTTTGGGCTGGCCATGAGCAATCCGATCGACCCTCAACACGGTCCAGTCATCTACCGACTTGCCGAACCAGTCCCGCAGCTGCGCTGTTGCTTGCGTGGCGAGGTCATCGGCCATAGTTCCTGGGCACGCAGCGGCGATGAGGTGGCGGCCTTGAGGGGCGTAACTCGGGGCCACGTTCGTCATCACCGCAAGATTCACGACCGGACCGTTATTCGTGCCGTCGAGCACGATTGCCGTGCTCGTCGTTGGCGGAATGTCGGCTGAGAACCACACACAAGACACCGAGTTGGAACCCGGGTCTGGCGTCCCGACGAGCTGGCTAGCAGCCGGCCCGTCGGTCGCTACGACTACCTGATCGGCGCTGATGATGCCATCGGCGGTCTGTACTTGGGTGGGAGCGACACCGGTTGCACTCGTATTGAGCAGCAGCTGATCAGCGGGAATGGGCGTAGCCAACTGGTCGGCTAATGCCCCAATGCCAAGTCGGGGGACTCCGGTGTCGCCCTCGCTGAGGCATCTGAAGATGATGTCGAACATTCGGCTCGATGTCGCTAAGTCGCGGTCGAGCTGAATGCCGCTGAACAAGGGGCCGAAGAACCGAGTCACGGTGTTCTCGCTAAAGCCAAGCGACTGTAATCGTTCAGCTGTGCTTTGCTCGGGCTTGCCGAAGAGTCGCCGAGCTTCACCTCGACGAACCTTGGTGCGCAACCTCAGGATGCGCAGCTTGTCAGCAAAGGGCAGCACGGGACTCTTGATTGTCTCGATAAGCGCTGATCGATCTCGGAAGGGATCACCAATTTCGTAACCCTGCCCGCCAATCCACATAACCGCGCCTGGCGTGAACATCTGCATCTCAAGCGCGGTCAGATCAAGTGAACGCTGGACTTCGGGGTAGGCCGTAAGCAGTACTTGGAAACCCCGGTCGAGTCGGTAACCATCGACGACATCGGTACGCACACGGCCACCAACACCATCGCTCTGCTCCACTACGGTGACCGTTTGGCCAGCCTGGAGAAGCCGTTTGGCGCACGACAGGCCAGCGACCCCAGCGCCAACGATGGCGGTGTCGACATGGTCTCGCAGCTGAACGGTCACCCCCAGAGGCTATTGCGCCCAACCTTCTGATCCGAGTCACCCACCATTTCATTCTCGCAGCAGAATGGCGGCTCAGGAGCGGAGCGAAGCGACCTCGGTTGCGTTGAGCTCGCGATAGGCGCCGGGTGACAGGCCATCGAGTGTGATGTCTCCAATCGCAGCTCGCACGAGCCTCAGGGTGGGGTGTCCAACCGCAGCCGTCATGCGGCGAACCTGGCGGTTGCGGCCTTCGGTGAGTTGCAGCTCTATCCAGCTGTCGGGGATGGACTTACGCACCCGAATTGGAACGGGGCGGTCCGGGAGCGAAGGGGCTTCGGTCATCTGTCTAGCCTGCGCCGGCAGAGTTTTCTTTCCCTTGATCATCACGCCGCCGCTCAGGTCAGCGATCGCAGCATCGTTGGGAACCCCCTCGACCTGGACCCAATAGGTGCGAGGCGTCTGGTGTTTTGGTTCAGTTAGCACCGCTCGAAGCCGGGCATCCTCGCTCAGAATCAGCAATCCTTCGCTATCTCGATCCAGACGACCGGCCCCGTAAACCGCTGGTAGTTCAATAAAGTCAGCAAGTGTGGCACGAGGAGGGTCGGCCTTGTCGCTGAACTGCGACAACACGTCGTACGGCTTCCAGAAAGCGATCGTGATCACACCACGAGGGTACGCTCGGGGTCATGGCGCACGACGAAACCACCCAAGCAGTTCACTGGTCCGACGTGCTCAGCCAGCTTGTCTCGGGCTGCGATCTAGGCCGCGATCGGGCCGAAAATGTCGTGAATGCCATGCTCGCTGGCGAGGCTACCGAAGCTCAAATCGGTGCGTTCCTGGTTGGGCTTTCGGCAAAGGGTGAGACGACTGAAGAGATCCTGGGCATGCGAGACGCCATGTTTGCCGCGTCACTGCCCCTGAACCTCCCCGATGGCACGGTTGACATTGTTGGTGTCGGAGGAGCGCCTCGGCGCCGGGTAGCGGCGTTCAACGTGTCGACTATTGCCTCGTTCGTTGCCGCCGCGGCGGGTGCGACCGTTTGCAAGCATGGCAACAGAAAAGCGAGTTCAACTTCGGGGTCATTTGACCTGCTCGAAGCCCTTGGAGTGAACATCGAAGCGAGCCCAGAGATCGTTGAACAAGGTGTTGCAGCGATTGGACTGGGTTTCGCTTTTGCCCGAGCCCACCATCCCTCGATGCGCCACGTTGGACCCGCTCGCGCTCAACTTGGTATCCCGTCGGTGTTCAATGTGCTCGGACCCCTTGCCCACCCGGGTCGGATTAAGCGGCAGGTGCTTGGAGTGCCCGACGCCTCCCGAGCTGCACAGATCGCAGCAGTGGTCGCCGGTACCGATGCTGAGCTTGTCTGGGTCGTGCACGGCCACGACGACATCGACGAACTATCGCTGACTGGCCCAGCAAACGTCATCGAAGTGCGAAACGGTAACCAACGCTCTTTCGTTGTGGATCCGACTGAGCTTGGCTTCGCTCCGGTTCAATCGGTCGACATCAAAGGCGGCGATGCTGCGGTGAATAAGGCGTTGGCCGAGCGTGTGTTCGCTGGTGAGCCGTCGCCGAACCGCGACATGGTGGTCCTCAATGCTGCGGCCGGTCTGGTTGTCGCTGGCGTTGTCGACGACATCGCAGCGGGCGCCGAAGCTGCAGCCACGGCAATCGACGACGGCCTGGCTTCACGAAAACTCGAAGCTCTTGTGAGGCACAGCAATCTCTAGCCGCGACATGATGAAACAAACCGAGGAAACCGTGCGCTCGGAGGAGCAGCTCAAAGAGCTCGACTTTGAGCGAGGGGTCGTGGCCCGGATCGCCAGCGTGCGCCAGGCACAGATCGCAAGGGTCGGCGAGCGAGCATCGAGGCTGGCCGACGAGGCCGCGGAGATGACCGAAGACGGACTCCGCGACATCTTCGACGAAGACGACGACCCCGATGCCGCAGTCCAGGCGACGCTGGTGCGTGAACGTGCTGTGCATGCCATGGCCGCTGCTCGTCGCTTCCAGGAAATTGATTCGATCGGTGATGCACCTGCATTTGGACGCATCACTAACGATGACGGCGAGGTGCTCTACGTGGGTCGCTGCAGCGTTATCGATAGCGACGATGTGCTGCTGGTCGACTGGCGAGCTCGCGCTGCAATCCCGTTTTATCGCGCAGCTCCACTGGAGCCGTTGGGAGTGGTGCACCGGCGCCACTTGCATTACTCGCCCGAGGTCGCCCCGTCCCGAGAACTTGTTGGCTACAGCGACGAAATTTTCGATACCGACCGACTTGATGATGTTGCTGGCCTGCAGGGCGAAGCTGCACTCTTGGCGTCGCTCAGAAAGGACCGCACCGGCCAAATGTCGTCGGTTGTTGCCACTATTCAGGCCGAACAAGATGCCGTCATCCGGGCAAGTGCCAACGAAGCGCTCTTGGTACAGGGCGGCCCCGGCACCGGCAAAACTGTGGTCGCGCTTCATCGAGCTGCTTACCTGCTGTATGACCAGCGTTCCGCGCTCGCCGAAAACGGTGTACTGATCGTGGGGCCGAGCACGCACTTCTTGTCCTACATAAGCGAGGTGTTGCCATCGCTTGGCGAGACCGGTGTCGTCTCGGCAGTACCGTCGCAGCTCTATCCGGGGGTGCTTAAGGGCCGGCAAGAACCCGAGGAGACCGCCGAACTCAAGGGCCAAAGCGAAATGGTTGTGCTCTTAGCCAACGCGATCAGCGATCGCCAGATTCGGCCTATCGAGGACCTCGTTGCCTGGTACGGCTCCGACCGCGTCACGATTCAGGCCCCGGTCCTGCAGGAGTGTTTCGATCAGGCGACACGATTACCAACGCACAACGAGGGATCGGATCGCTTTCGCATTCTCGTGATCGAAGCCTTCGCCAATCAGGTGTACAGCCGATCGTTCGATAACTACGCCGATGCGTATCGCTCCTTTGCGGGTTCACCGTCGCTCAAGGTCTTCTTGTTACGCCACTGGCCAACGTTAACCCCGGCGCAAGCACTGAACGATCTCTTGGGTTCTCGTGCCCTGTTGCGCGCCGCGGCCCGCAACACGCGGCTGACCAAATCCGAGGTCGCACGGCTGGACCGCGACCGTGTGCCCGAAGCAGAACTCGATGACAATCGCTGGAGCGATGCCGACATTCCGTTGCTCGACGAATTGTGGTCACTGGTCGGCGGTCTGCCGTCGGCGCTCGCCGAAGAAGACGCCCAGCGAGTGCGTGACGCCCGCGACGAGTTCGAGATCGCAGCTATGGAGGATCAACTGCTCGACAACGAAGACAGTGCCGAGTCCGAAGAAGAGGACCGGGCAATCGTTGCAGCGCAGGTGCTTCCAGCGCCCCCGCTAAAGGGTGACCGTGTTGTCTGAGGAGCCATATCCGTTCGAGAGCGACGATGACATCGAGATCCGAGAGCTGGATCTCGAGGACCTCGATGCTGTTGCCGAAGCGCGTATCACCATTGGGCAGTTGGCTGGCGAGAACGAGTCGTGGCGCTATGGCCACGTCATTGTCGACGAAGCTCAAGATCTCACGCCAATGCAATGGCGCATGATCATGCGGCGAGTTCGTGGCCGGTCGCTCACGATTGTTGGCGACCTTGCGCAACGTTCCGCAACCAGAACAGGGACAGAGAACGCATCCTGGCAAGATTTGTTGCCAGCCGACCTCTCCGAGATACGACGCCAAGACCTGACCGTGAACTATCGCTCGCCAGCCGAGATTCATGCCCTTGCCGTGTCGGTGTTGGCAGACTTCGCTCCAGGAGTTGCGCCATCGAGCGCCATCCGTTCGTCGGGCTGGGCGCCTGAGTTTCGACAGGTCAAGTTCGCCGATGGGCTCGATTCCCTGATTGACCAAGCCTTGGCGGCGGTCGGCGGTCAAGTCGCAGTGATTAGCTCAGACCCGGGCGCACTTGTCACAAGCCGCCAGCACGACGAGACAGCGGGTTCACGGGTGCGTTTGTTGACACCAGCCGAATCCAAGGGCCTGGAGTTCGATGCTGTTGTATTGGTTGAGCCGGCCGAAATCCTGCAAGGCCGGGGAGGTCCGCCGGAGCTCTACATTGCCTTGACCCGCGCAACTCAGCGCCTGTTCGTGGCCCACGAGCAGTCCTTACCGGAAATTTTGCAACCGAGCTGATCCCGACGGGCTCGGTGACCGGCCGCCCGGTCTGGATCGAACACGGACTGGATCAAATACGGTCTGTCACGGGCACGGCCACTCGGGAGAGCTCAACCGCGCCCTGTTTGCGGTTGGCACCGTGGCTGCTAGCCTCACGGGGCTACTTCAGCAACACCAACACCATGCATAACTTCCTCCCCAAGAACCCCGGCTTTCCCAAGTCATCTCCTCGGCTCAACATCGGGCTTGCCGTCCTTGTTCTGCTTGCGTTGATGATGGGTTTGGCTCCTGCAAGTGCGCAGGAAACAATCGAAGAGGCGCGCCAAGAGCGAGACGACGCCCGAGAAGCCGAGCTCAAAGCCCGAGCGGCCCGTGATGTACTCGAAGCCGAGTGGGAAGACATCGAGACAGCCTTTGACGCTGCCGACGAACTCGTGCGCCTCGCCGAAGCACGTTCGGTGGGAGTCCAGAAGCAACTCGATCTCGCTCACCTGCGACTGCGTCAGACCGAAGTCGGTCTCGCCTGGGCCGAGTACGACAAAGAAGTGGTGACCGAACAGTTGGCTGACCTAGCCATCCAGGAGTACCTGGGGATCAACCGCGAAGAAAGCGTTCTGCAGTCGAACAGCATTAACGAAACCATGACGCGCAATACCGTGATCGACGTCGTCCAAGGTGCTGGCTACGACGTGATCGACACTGCGCGCAGTGCTGCTGATCGCCAAGAAGAACTTCGAGAACAAGCCGAAAAGGAGCTCGTGGTCGTCGAACGTCTCGAGGCCGAACTCGCCGACGAACAGTCAGAACTCGAAGCAGCCCGAGCGGTCCGAGCAAAAGCTCGCGACGCGCTCGATGCCCGCCTGGATGAGTGGGACGAGATCATCGATGACTGGGACGACATCGAGGAACAGCTCACCGACTTCATCCGGGTTGAGCAACAAAAGCTCGACGTGAAATCAGCGCTCGATGCAGTGCAATCATCGCAGGGTTACACCTGGCCTACCGCTGGCGGCATCGGCTCGTACTTCGGCTATCGCAGACACCCCATCCTCGGCTACAGCCGGTTGCACGGCGGGCTTGATATCGGTGGCCGGTCAGGTCAGCCGATCTGGGCTGCCAAAGAAGGTGTCGTCATCATGGCTCGCGTAAACGGCGGCTACGGCAACACGATCGTTGTTGATCATGGCAATGGCTACGCCACGCTCTATGGCCACCAACGAAGCTTCGAAGTTAAAGAAGGCGATGTTGTCGAGACCGGCCAGCACATTGGCAATGTTGGCTCGACCGGCTTATCGACCGGACCTCACCTGCACTTCGAAGTGCGGCTGAACGGCGGCGTGATCGATCCACTACCGCTGCTGCCACCCCGCTGAGCTAGGTCAACGAATACAAAAAGCCGGCCTTGGTCCGCTCATGCTGCGTGAAGAGTTCCAGCGGCCGGAAGCAATAGGCCATTCGTTGAGCGACGTCTCGAGTAACACCGGCCGCCTCGGCGACGTCGGAGGTGGTGAACCTGGCGGGTAGGTCGCTGGTTGGCAACAGATTGAGTAGATCACGAGCGCCTTCGAACCGATGGGTACTCAAGATTTCTTGCAAAGACCGGTTTACGGTGCGATATCCGCCCCGGCCCCGTCTGGCGTCCGGGTCGTGAATTTGTGTCTTGGTGACCGTGGTAAGGACCGCCTCGATCGTCAAGTTCGGGTGATCAATGAGTGTGGGCACGCTCACGAGTTCTGCGAACAGACTGAAGATCGACCCAGTCTTAGGCGACTTTCGTGCTGGTTTACCGGGCCGGTCTAGGTACGTGGAAACCGCTATTGGATGCACCAGCAAAATCTCATAGTCCGGCAGGAGGTGATCCAGCTTGCGTCCCATCGACGCAAACGACACCGTCTGGATCTCGATCAACTGTTCACCGCGCTTTATGTCGATCACGAAACGATCAAGCGGGACCTCGAACTCGTCGCCTGGCTGCGAGTAGTGAGCTTTGAGCGTCGCATGCAGTGAACCCTCGTTTAGGGTGCCAATGTCGCTCACAGGCGCTCACGGGACAGCTGGAGCGCGACCCTTGTCATCACCGCCGGAGCTGCATGGCGGGCGGCTGCCTCTCGTGTGGTCATGCGCGGCGAGCCCTTCGTGCCTAGGTAGTGAGGGCAACAACAAAAACAGCAACAAGTCCAAGAAAGACGACGCAGCCAACGAAAAGGGCGATCTTGTCTGCGATTGGTCCGCGTTTGATGGGGAAGAGTGCGTCTTCGATTGGGCTCGCAGGTACCGATTCGGTAACTGACACGGGTGCCCGATCGATACCAGGTGGGTCTATCCCGCGGCCGCCGAGGTCGGTGCGGACTTTTTCACTCCATCCAGTGCCGTCCCACCAACGGTGAGAATGGCGCCCGAATGGATCGGCATGCCAGCCAACCTGGCGCGTTGCATCGGTAGCAGTTTCGCCTGCTCCTTGCAGATGAGAGTCGAAGTCGTTGCCCGGCATAGAAGCAATCTTAGTTCGCAACAGCGAGCCGCCCGTGCCGGGCGGCCTGCACGGGTTCAGTCAATGGCCGCAGGTGCCTGAAGCTGTTCGGCTAAGCGAGCCACCACTTCGCTAATCGGTGGAGCGTCTTCTACCCCAAGCGCCTCGAGGCTAAAGAGAGCCGTGGTGAGTTCGCCGTCGGCGGTGAGCTCGGCAGTAAGTTGCGACGGCGCCCAGCCTTCGCGGTTAAGGGTGACCTGCAACAGGTTTGCGTCTCGATCGGCATAACTCAGATGGCCGATCTCATCAGCAGCCTGACACATGCGGGCAAACACATCGCCAGGACGGGCGTAGAGCACCATGGGGCCCACGCCTTCGTCCTCTTCGCCCGGCTGATAGGGGAGCGGCAGCAGGCCGTCTTGGGTCAGGTTGCGCAGCGCCCGGAACGCGACCACCACTGCTTCGGTATCCTCGGTTGAACCTTGTGAGCTTGCGGTGTCTGGATGGCTGGCCATCAGGCGGTCTCGATATGCCTGGCGAACATCGTCCCAGGAACAGGGTGCACGTAGCCCGAGCACGGCAAGCGAATCAAAGACCTCCACGCACCGCACGCTATATCGCTGGTAGACAAAGTTCGCGACTTAACCAGGCTCATCAGGCGATAAGTGCCCTGGCCCAAAACGAAGCATCGGTCGCTGGTGACTCCGAAGAGTAACCAGCGACCGACCATCCCCCCGAATGCGTTCAGGTTCTTTGTAGCAGGTCTCTTAGACGAATGCTGAGGCGAAGATCAATGACACGATGGTCATGACCTTGATCAGGATGTTCATCGCAGGGCCTGAGGTGTCCTTGAATGGATCGCCGACCGTGTCGCCAATGACCGCAGCTGCGTGGGCATCGCTGCCTTTGCCGCCATGGTGTCCCGCTTCGATGTACTTCTTGGCATTGTCCCAAGCGCCACCGGCGTTCGACATGTAGATGGCCAAGGCGAAGCCGCTGACCAGCGCACCAGCAAGGAAGCCGCCGAGAGCGTTCACATCGATGAAGCCAATGATCAAAGGAACGATCACGGCGAGGCCGCCAGGAATAACCATTTCCTTGAGCGACGCTTCGGTCGAGATAGCCACACAACGTGCGCTGTCGGGCTTGACGCCCTCTTTGCCTTCCCGAAGCCCCGGGATTTCACGGAACTGGCGACGAACTTCTTCGATCATGGCTGCGGCAGCACGGCCTACGGCGTCGATCGTGAGTGCGGCGAACACGAACGGCAACATGGCGCCCAGGAACAAGCCGATGAAGACTTCGACGTTGCCGATCTCCAAGTTCAGGCCAGCGTCGATTGCGGCGATGCCATTATCGATGTTTGCCTTAGTAATGGCTTGGTCAAAGCTGGCGAACAGTGCCAGTGCGGTGAGAGCAGCAGAACCAACGGCGAAGCCCTTGGCCACAGCGGCGGTGGTGTTACCAAGAGAGTCGAGCGAGTCGGTCACTTCGCGAACCTCGGGAGGAAGCTCGGCCATTTCGGCAATGCCACCAGCGTTGTCGGCAATGGGGCCGTAGGCGTCTACGCCCACGACCACGCCGGTCGTGGCGAGCATCCCGATTGCTGCGATCGCAATACCGTAGATCCCAGCCTGCTGTGAGTCACCCAGTGCTTGCTGGCCTGCCCAGTACGAGCCAGCAATGGCAGCCGCAATGAGCGAGACAGAAGCTCCGACCGAGATCATGCCGGAGCTGATGCCCTTCAGGATCACGGTTGCAGGACCGGTTTGGGTCTGTTCGGCGATCTTCTTGACCGGACCGTATTCGTCGCTCGTCCAGATCTCGGCGACCTTGCCAATTGCCCAGCCAGCAGCCAGGCCGAAGATGACCGAAAGTGGGATGCCCCAACGAGCATCGCCGTCAAACACCATGAAGCCGCCGATGAACACGCCAGCAACGGCGATCACCATGGCCACGTTCGTGCCCATGTGGAGAGCGCGCGAAAGGTCCTTGATCTTGGATGATTCGCCGCTGCGGACCATGAAGCTGCCAATGATTGACCCGATCATGCCAACGAAGGCCACAACGAAGGGGAACAGGATCAATTGCAGGTCCGTGGCGTTTTCTGGAGTCCAACCGCTGGCGACTGCGAATGCGGTGAAGGCCATCGGGGCAATAATTGCGCCGCTGTAGCTCTCAAAGAGGTCAGCGCCCATGCCGGCAACGTCGCCAACATTGTCGC
>Ga0079202_10000601_pt1 | contig 12295 bp, 11 predicted proteins | sample PorBlaBluebeHill_FD_68601 | JGI IMG/M metagenome (GOLD analysis project Ga0079202, IMG submission 68601) | Marine algae microbial communities from Blueberry Hill - Blueberry Hill, Maine | ecosystem: Host-associated > Algae > Red algae > Blade | place: USA: Blueberry Hill, Maine
TGATACGGTAACTGATCAAAGGAGTAATGAAAATGAGCCATCAGCTAGTCAAATTAAAGAAACGATTAATCAATTGCCAGATGGATATCGACAAATATTGAGCCTGTACTTACTAGAAGGATATGACCATGTTGAGATCAGTGAGGTACTTGGTATTTCAGTAGGGACATCTAAGTCGCAATACAGTCGAGCTAAAAATAAATTAAGAGAATTACTTAAATCACACATCCATGGATAATTTAGAAAAAAAGATAAAATCAATGGAAGGTGACCTACAATATCAGGCACCTAGGAGGGAAGAGATGTGGAGTCAAATTAGTGACAACATTGACAACAATCAAGGACAACACCACCATGATGGAGGAAGTAAGTGGTGGACATCATTTGTAGGCTTGACTCTACTTGGCTTAGTATTAATAGGTTTGGTGCTTGGTGGTCGACAATTGACTCAACCTCAGCAGCAAATACTCATTCCATCTGTACCAAATGAAGCAAATGAAATCAACTTTCATTACGCTAAATTGGTAGATGCTCAAGTAAAACGACTGAATAAAAGTGCAGATCTGACTCAAGAAGAGAAAGACGAATTTCTTGAATTTATAAATGAGCTTTCTGCAGATCAGAAAGAATTGAGCGATGAGCTCAACACTAATATTGAAAATGAAGAACTCTTGAAAGCAACGATAGAAAACTTCAAACAACAAATCAAACTAATAGAACAATTACTCGAACGAGTTGAATCACGAAAATTAAAAACTTATGAAAGCGATGGAATCTTTATGTAAGGCAATAGTAGCTATTGTGATATTTTTTGGAGTCACACACACTTCCTATAGTCAAGTAAGCAAGTCATTGTCTGACACACTTGCTGTAAATGATATTGAGAGTTTGTCAATCTCTAACCAATATGGAGATATAGTGGTCTCTACCTGGGATCAAGATCAGATAGGCTATGATGTACAGATAGTCGTGTTGAAAGATGATACTGATGTAGCAGAAGACTTGTTAGAGAGACTAGTCTACTCAGTAGAAGAGTTTAATTCAGACTTGAAATTTGACTTCGAAGTACAAGAGATGAATGCTGGTTTCTTTGAAAGACTCTGGTCAGATATTACACTCGAAATTGATCAGTCAGCAATCCAGATTAATGCTGAGTTGACAGTCCCAAAGGATCTGACTCTTGATATTACTAACAAGTTTGGAGATATTACGATTAGAGATTGGAGTGGTGACTTGACAATCAAGCAGAAACATGGTGATGTCAAAGTATCAGGTAATGTAATTAATCTCAGATTGGACCAATCATTTGGAGATGCTGACTTTAACTCCATAGATGATGCAAGAATTGAAATTAGAAATGTTGAATTTAAAGCAAAGAGAATTGAGGAGTTCAATATCGAATCGCATGGAAGCGAAATTAAACTTGACAATGCAATGAGAATTGTTTTGGACTCGAATAAGGATGATTTGACAATAGACCATGTCAATAGAGTGAAAGGTAGCATCAATTATGGATCTTTCATTATTGAAGAATTAGTTGAACAAATACAAGCAACATTGAAACTGACTGACTTAACAATCAAGAATATTGTAAATGAAGATGCAGATATCACGATTGATCAGACAAACTCAGAAATAGATATTAATCTCAATGGCCTATCTATGGACATTGATGCAACTCTTCAAGATGGTCTATTCAAAGTTCCTGAGGCAGACTCTGTGCTTGAGACAACTCAATTAGATGACAAAGAAGAAAATAGAACTATCATAGGTAGTATTGGTGCTAATCCAAAAGGCAAAATTGTCATTGAAGGAAAGAAGGGTGTAATCATCATTAGAGAGTAAGTATCTGTTTATTTGAGCATTGACTTTCCTACTGAAATAGGTCTTCTAAATGATGTCTCAAATGCGAATGTAGTATTAGTCCCCTCTATACCCTTTATAGGTTGGATCCGATCATAGATGACATCTCTTAAGTGGGTATTGTTCAGAGCATGTATCCTAACTATTAAGGCATATCTCCCTGCGATATTGACACATTCAACAATCTCAGGAATCTTCTCTAAAGCTTTGATAATATCTGCGATGAAGATCACATTTGAAACCATAATCTGTGTGAAAGCAGAAGTTTCGTACCCAAGTATTTCTGAATTTAATTGATAGACTGGTTGTTCTAAGACTCCACTTTCTTGAAGTTTTTTGATTCTCTGATGGATGAGAGAATTGGAGACCTTAAGTTGTTCGGCAAGAGTGGAGTAGGCAATCCTAGCATTTACTGATAATTCTTGCAGTATTCTATGGTCTAATGCGTCAAATTGATAGTTATTCATCATAATTGCGGTATTTAAATTGTCAATTTGACATAAAAGTATATTATTAAGGATTACATAACAAATATAATAGGTAATATAGAATCAAATATTCTTTTATTTGCGTTATCAACTTGAAAATCGGTTATAGCAATATTTAATTTTATCAATATTAGATCATGTTACTCTTTAAAGCAATTCTATCAGTTTCACTTGTATTATTCTCAGTTATTGACATCCCAGGTTCATTACCTGTGATCATCAATATGAAGAGAGAAGGGGTTATAATTAATGCACTCTTAGCTACTATCGTAGCTGGAGTCATGATGATAGCATTTTTATTCTTTGGATCTTCGATCCTTGGTTTGTTTGGAATTGAGATTAGTTCGTTTGCCTTAGCAGGCTCACTGATTATCTTTTTTATTGGATTAGAGATGACACTTGGGATTCGATTTTTTAGAGATATGGACCAGGAAGGATCAGAAGGGACTATAGTACCTATCGCATTTCCTCTCTTAGCTGGGGCAGGTACATTGACCACTATTATTTCTTTGAAGTCAGAGTTTTCTAGCTTACCGATTATCGCAGGGATATTAATTAACCTCTTGATAGTCTATATCGTACTCAATTCTACAACTTGGTTATCAGACAGGATCTCAGAAAAGACGTTGAACAGTTTAAGGAAAATATTTGGTATTCTTTTGTTGGCAATTGCGATCCAAATGTTTAAGTCTAACATTCTTATGTAAACAATAGATATGTAAGCAATAGATATGTAAGCAATAGATATGTAGGCAATAGAGCAGTAGCTCATCAGTAAAGTTTTTTAGATTTTATTAAAGGAATCAGACAGCATTGTTTGATTCCTTTTGATATTTGTATACTAGTGAGATGATTAATTAAGACATATTTGACTTCCTCGTAATAGTGAGTCGATACTAAATAAGACAGTTTTCTGTTTTGTTACTATCAACTTTTAAGCAAAATGGAAATCATACTCAATATTCTAAGCACGTGGTCATCTACAGTAATGACAGGTGTATTATTTGTCGCTTTTTTTTATCTCGCTAAGAGACTCCTTGATCGACAAGGCAAGGGACAAACCGATAAAAGGCTCATTCGTTCTTTGATTTTATTTTTAATCGCCTTTATTGGTGCTATTAGTATCGTACTAGCTCTGCCAATGGATACTGGCCAGAAAGGTCAAGTTACAAGTTTGATCGGTATTGTACTGTCTGCAGTACTAGGTTTGAGTGCTACAACTTTTATAGGAAATGCGATAGCAGGCATTGCACTTAAAATGAGAAAAGATTTTAAGCCTGGTGACTTTATTGAAGTAAATGAAATTTTTGGTAGAGTGACAGAGCAAGGACTCTTTCATACAGAGGTGCAGACTCCAAATCGTGACCTCACTAGTATGCCTAACATGATGCTAGCTACTAACCCTGTCAATATCACTCGGTCTACTGGGACAATACTTTCTGCTGAGGTATCGCTCGGATATGACGTCAATAGACTCAAAATAGAAGAGTCACTTATCAAAGCAGCACTGCGGTCTGATCTTAAAGATCCATTTGTTTTGATTACCTCACTTGGAGATTTTTCAGTTGTTTACAAAATCAATGGACTTTTAGAAAATGTTAAGTCTATTGTGAGTGCTAAGTCCATATTGACGGGTCATGTCATTGATGTCTTACATGAAGATGGAATTGAAATTGTATCTCCTAACTTTATGAATCAAAGGCAAGTAGGTGAGACTGTATTCATTCCTAAAAAGCACAAAGTGAAAGACCAGTCACTTCTTGATAGTGCATCAGCATCTGAGAGCATCATCTTTGACAAAGCAGAAGAAGCAGAGAGCATCGAAAAGCGAAAGGAACTCCTTGTTAATGTTGAAAATAAAATTAAGTCAGAGAAGGAATCACTTAAAGAAGCCACAGACGAAGAATCAAAAGAAAAGATTCAGAAAAAATTAGATACTACGATTGCTCTTAAAGATAAACTTGTAGCAAAGATTGATGAGAAACTAGATAGACTAGCAGAGAGTTGATCTTATCCGATCATATCCTCCGGTCTCACCCATTCATCAAACTCAGCAGCAGTTAAATAGCCTAAAGCAAGGGATGCTTCCTTTAGAGTACTTCCTTCCTTGTAAGCTTTCTTGGCAATTTCAGAGGCCTTGTCATACCCGATCTTTGTATTAAGAGCAGTAACGAGCATTAGCGACTTGTTGAGTAAGTCTTTGATTCTATCAGTGTTGGGCTCAATTCCAGCTGCACAATTATCTGCAAAACTTACACAAGCATCACCAATCAGTCTAGCAGACATCAAAAAGTTGAAAATCATCATCGGTTTGAAGACGTTTAACTGGAACTGTCCATTCATGCCACCTATGTTGATAGCTACGTCATTGCCAACTACTTGAGCCATTGCCATAGTCAACGCTTCAGATTGTGTCGGATTAACTTTTCCGGGCATTATGGATGAACCTGGTTCATTAGCTGGAATGATAATTTCTCCAATCCCACACCTTGGTCCTGAAGCAAGCATTCTGATATCATTTCCAATTTTCATCAGAGATACAGCTACAGTCTTTAGTGCTCCATGTGCCTCTACGATAGCATCATGAGCCGCTAAGCCTTCAAATTTATTTGTTCCTGTTATGAAAGGAAGATTTGTCAATTCTGCAATTTTTTTTGCTACAAGCTTGGCATAGCCTGGAGGAGTATTCAATCCTGTACCAACAGCTGTGCCACCTAATGCTAACTCTGAAAGGTGATCTAGACTGTTATGAATCGCTTTGATACCATGATCTAACTGAGAGACATAACCTGAGAGTTCTTGTCCGAGAGTGATAGGAGTCGCATCCATAAAGTGAGTTCGACCAATCTTCACCACGTCAGTGAACTGTTGTGACTTTGACGCAAGAGTATCTCTAAGTTTTTTGATTCCCGGAATTGTGGTTTCCATCAACATCTGATATGCTGAGATATGCATCGCTGTAGGGAATGTATCATTTGATGATTGAGACTTATTGACATCGTCATTAGGATGTACCGTCTTAGTTTGATCATTCAAACTACCTCCATTGAGTACATGTGCTCTATTGGCAATCACTTCATTGACATTCATATTGGACTGAGTACCAGATCCGGTTTGCCACACAACAAGTGGAAACTGTTCATCCAACTTACCAGCTAATATTTCATCACAGACATCTCCGATAACGTTAGACTTTGTATTCTCTAGGACGCCAAGTTCTGCATTGGTCATTGCTGCTGCTTTCTTTAAGATGGCAAATGCTTTAACCACTTCTTTTGGCATCGGTTGACCTCCAATCTTGAAGTTTTGAATTGATCTTTGTGTTTGAGCCGCCCAATATTTATCAGCTGGCACTTCAATGAATCCTATCGAGTCTTTCTCTTTTCTCATGTTCATGGCAATACTGTAGAATGTTTAATTAATTTAATATTAAAGTCCAAAAGTAGAGAAGTCCTTACTGATATCTGAAATTAACTAGCGTTTTTATTTGAGATTTCAATAGTGATTACATCGCGAACAATCCAATTTTGGGGGGATTGAAACAAAATTATTCAATTGAATTATAGATGATGGTAAGTCCATTGACACACCGATATCTATTCAATTAAGTAAATAATTTATTAGAAATGAGCCAACTCTTTTATTCATTGATCTTATCAAATAGATTGTTTAATCGATCCATTTCATCTAGAGTGTCATCGATAAAGAATTCGATGCGAGGTATCCTCCTGACATGCTTTCGGATTCTAGTTACAAGAGCTTGCTGGAGACGATGCTTATGTTGTCTAAGTAAGATGAGAGTAGATTGCTTATCGGTTGCATTAAAAATACTCACATAGATCTTAGCTTGTCCCAAATCAGAGCTCATTACGACTTGTGTAACTGTCACAAATGAACCTTCTAAGATCATTGGACCTTCTTGTTGGAGTACGAGTCCAAAGTTCCTTTTAATTAGCTCACTGACTTGTTTTTGCTTCTTGGTTTCCATACTTTATCGCTTGTTGTGAATCGTTACAATGATTCCATGACTTAAATAGTTCATTTCATAGAACTAATCTAACTTTATCTATCTTTATGACTCTAAGATAAATCGATTAACGATTGAGTGCATCAAAGTTACAGACTTCAATAGAATTTCTCAAAAGTGTAGGCCCAAGTCGAGCTGAAATACTCAGCAAAGAGCTCGATATAAAAACCTGGTCTGACCTTTTGTATCACTTTCCTTTTAGGTACGTTGACAAGACGATTATTGGGTCTATTTCTGATGCAATTACCTCAGGTGAGCCAACACAGTTTTTAGCAAAAGTGACTAACATTACTCTTACAAAAGGGAGATTCAAAAAGCGCCTCAATGTTACACTTTTTGATGGCAAATCTACTTTGAAAGCAGTTTGGTTTCAAGGTGCAAAATGGGTCGTAGAAAAACTCAATGAAGGGGAGCAATATCTGTTCTATGGGACTGCCAGAAAAACAAAATCTGGACTCTCATTTGCCCATCCAGAATTTGAAATCTATAACCCAAATTCAACAAAAAAGGCAGGGTTAGAACCAGTCTATTCTTCGACCGAATTATTGTCAAAATTGGGTTTGGATTCTAAGTTTAAGAGAAGGTTAGTTGTTCAAATATTAAAAAAAATATCTCCTAACGATTTAGTGGATCCACTTGGTCCTTATTACTCTGATAAGTACAACTTAATACCGCATGGAAGTGCCTTGCATAAAGTCCACTTTCCAAAGAATATGGAAGAGTTAGCTCAAGCCAAACATCGATTGATATTTGAAGATTTATTTTTCTTGCAACTCAGTATTCTCTTCAATCAAAGTACAAGAAAAAAACGTCTAAAAGGGTTGGTGTTCAAGAATGTAGGAGATGTATTCATGAAGTATTTCAAAGAGAAGATTCCATTTGAATTGACAAAAGCTCAGAAGAGAGTAGTCAAAGAAATCAGGCAAGACTTAGGCACAGGAGTGCAGATGAATCGTCTGCTCCAAGGTGACGTTGGAAGTGGTAAAACGATGGTGGCCTTATTGGCAATGTTATTGTCGATTGACAACAATTATCAAGCATGTATGATGGCGCCAACTGAGATATTAGCGCAGCAACATTTCAAGGCAGTTACAGAAGAGATGAAAGGCATGAATGTCAATGTCGGATTCCTCTCAGGAAGTGTAAAAGGAAAGAAGAGAAAAGAGACCTTAAAACTTCTGAAAGAAGGAGTGATTCATATCCTAATTGGTACACATGCATTGATTGAAGATTGGGTTGTATTTAAGCAATTAGGGATAGCAATAATAGACGAACAACATCGCTTTGGAGTTGCGCAGCGAGCAGCACTTTGGGGTAAGTCAGATACACTGGCTCCACACATCCTTGTGATGACAGCTACTCCTATTCCTCGAACCCTTGCATTGACTGCATATGGAGACCTTGATGTCTCTGTGATTGATGAGTTGCCTCCAGGAAGAAAACCAATAACCACAAGGCATCTCTATGATTTAAAACGAGTGGAGATAAATAATTTTTTGGAGCTTGAAATCAGTAAAGGTAGACAAGTCTATATTGTATTTCCATTGATAGAAGAAAGTGCAACTCTTGACCTTCGAAATCTTGAAGAAAGTTATGAAAGATTGCTCCAAAGATTTCCTAGACCAAATTTTCAAATCTCAATTGTTCATGGCAAGATGAAGCCATCTGATAAGGAAAGTGAGATGCAAAGATTTGTGAGAGGTGAGACGCAAATCATGTTGGCTACAACTGTTATAGAAGTTGGTGTCAATGTCCCAAATGCGAGTGTAATGGTGATAGAAAATGCAGAGAGATTTGGACTCTCTCAATTGCACCAATTACGAGGTAGAGTGGGTAGAGGAGCTGACAAGGCTTACTGTATATTAGTGTCCAATTATAATCTCTCAGTAAATGGGAAAAAGCGACTGGCTACTATGGTCAATACTCAAGACGGATTCGAAATAGCAGAAGTGGATTTAGAGTTGAGGGGACCCGGAAATATCGAAGGAACTCAGCAGTCTGGCGTAGTCAATATGAAGATGGCTCACATTGTACGGGACCAAGAATTACTCATCCATGCGAGAGCACATGTTAAGCAAGTATTATCGGAAGATCCGAGCTTAAGGTTACCAAAAAATGAACCCTTGATGAATCACCTTAAAACACTTAAACATTTCAATAGAAATTGGGGTAGAATATCATAAAGGAGGGGAATATAAAACTCGATATTCCCCATCTTTATTGAGTATTTAGCCCATAGCTTTTTTGATAAAGCCAACTATAGCCATCACTATTCCTCCACCTACAGTTCCTCCAGCAACACTTCCTAGTATACTAGTGATATCCATGCTTCCACTTGATGCTGCTGCTCCAATTGCTGGAGATAACATACCAAGGACTTGACCTCCTATACCACCTCCTAAGATTCCAATTACTGAATTCCAAAGGGTTCCCATTGAACTTTCTTTCATAAGTTTACCGGCAATGTTACCTCCTAAGGCACCACTGGCTAATTGAATGATTAATGCGATCATAAGTTTTAAGTTTTGTTTGTTAGCCAATTAAGGTAATAAAATTTTGTGGGACCGCCGTTGTAAAGTCAAATCTATTGACACGAGATGGGTGAATAGACACGATTTTCATTATAAGTAGTAATCTTTTGGTTGTTTTATCATTAGTTTTCTGCGGTCTCATACAACTTGAGTGAGATGTACTACCTTTATACTTACTATGCATATGCAAGCTAATAAAATACTGAATGAAAGTTTCCTTCCTATCACTATGAAGGAGGTCACATCTCGTGGTTGGACAGATCTCGATGTTGTTATTATTTCGGGCGATGCTTATGTTGATCATCCAGCATTTGGAAGTGCTGTGATAGGACGTATTCTCGAGTCTGAGGGACTTAGAGTTGCAATAGTGCCACAACCTAATTGGCAAGATGACTTGAGAGACTTCAAAAAGATGGGTAGACCAAAGCTCTTTTTTGGAGTCACTTCTGGTTGTATGGATACAATGGTTAATCACTATACCGCTAACAAACGAAGACGATCTACTGATGCTTATACTCCTGGAGGTAAGTCAGGATTTAGACCCGATTATGCTGTCAAAGTCTATACCAAAATATTGAAAGAAATCTATCCAGATGTTCCCGTATTAGTTGGTGGAATTGAGGCTTCATTAAGACGAGTGACACACTATGATTATTGGGAGGATACACTCTTTCCCAATATACTCAGCATGAGTGGTGCAGACATGTTAGTATATGGAATGGGAGAGCTTCCGCTTAGGCAAATTGTAAGACGAATACTAGCAGGAGAGACATTTAGTGACTTAACAGATATCAAGCAAACTGCTTATCTTACTGGAAGGAGAGATGACATCCCACCACATGATACTTGGGAAGATTTAGCGCTTTCATCACATGAGAGATGCTTGAGAAAAAAAGAAGCGTTTGCTGCGAACTTTAAACATATTGAACAGGAATCTAACAAGGTAAATGCACGTCGGCTACTCCAGGATGTTGGTGATCACAAAGTGGTAATTAACCCTCCATATCCACCGATGAGTGAAGAACAAATTGATACCTCTTTTGACTTGCCATATACTAGACTACCTCATCCGAAATATGAGAAAAGAGGAGCCATTCCAGCATACGAAATGATCAAGTTTTCTATCAATATGCATAGAGGATGTTTTGGTGGATGTAGCTTTTGTACGATCTCTGCACACCAAGGTAAATTCGTTGCAAGTCGATCTGAAGAATCAATCTTAAAAGAGGTAGATAAAGTTGTCAAAATGCCAGATTTCAAAGGTTACATTAGCGACCTCGGAGGACCCTCAGGTAACATGTATAAGATGAAAGGAAAAGTACAATCAATCTGTGATCGATGTGTTGCTCCATCATGTATCCATCCAGTAGTCTGCAGTAACCTTGATACAAGTCATAAACCGATGACCGAGATCTATAAAAAAGTGGATGCAAATCCCAAGGTAAAGAAGGCATTTGTCAGTAGTGGAATTAGATATGATTTACTTGTTGATGACTATAACAAAAACAATGATGGCTCAGGAGATGAGTATATGGAGCAACTCGTTGAAAATCATGTGTGTGGAAGGCTTAAGGTAGCGCCAGAACATACATCAGAACAGACATTGAGAGTGATGAGAAAGCCATCATTCAAACACTTCCATGCGTTTAAAAAGAAGTTCGATCATTATAACAAAAAAGCAGGTCTTAAACAGCCGCTGATTCCATACTTTATTTCAAGTCATCCAGGGTCCACAGAAGAGGAGATGGCCAACCTTGCCGCAGAGACCAAAGACATGGGTTTTAGACTGGAGCAGGTTCAAGATTTTACACCTACTCCGATGACTGTTGCGACCATCATTTACTACACTGGATTGCATCCCTATACACTGCGACCAATCTACACCGCTAAGACTAAAAAAGATAAGCTAAATCAGCACCTCTTTTTCTTTTGGTATAAGCGTGAAAATTATAGCAAGATTAGAGCAAAACTAAATTCAATGGGTCGTCCAGATTTGATAGAAAAACTTCTGAGAGAAAAGAAGAAAGCTGCCAAGAGTGAATACATCAAACAGCGAAAAGTTAAGCAAGATAAATACGGTAAAAAGAAGAGGTAGGTTTAACCAATTTAGTAGCTGTAATTTTCAAATATTTTATCTACGACAGAGGTGAATGTTTCATACTCTTCCTCCGATAAACCCGACCATCCAATTTGCCTCAGATGATCCACTTCTGGCTTGATTATTGAGTAGATTTTCTTGCCACTTTCTGTAAGTTCAATTTGGTAGGCACGCTTGTCAGTTTCGTGAGGTATTCTGACTATCCATTTCTTCTTACTTAGTACATCAAGTATCCTTGATATTGTAGGAGCATTTTTAAAGCTTTTGTCAGCAAGATCTTTTTGTAACATACTGTGATTAGAGTGAAGTATATCTATGACAACCCATTGCTCAGGAGTTAACTCTATTCCCAAGTCCTTAAATGTCTTATGGAATTTTAGCTTTATTACTCGAGTTGTTCTTTCGAGCAGGTAACCTACAGGTCTTGAATTTTCATTTGTTGACATATCAGCTATTTAGACTTTGCTAAGATATCCTTTAATTTTTACCTCAAAAATTCTCTTTGTTAATTTTGGTATAAGTAGATAATAATCATGAGTCAGATTAACGTTCCATAGTGATATATGCTGTAACTTTAGGGCTCTCAAATTGTATATTTTTCAACATCAAATAAGATTAACATCAATGAACCAAGTTTTTATCTGTTCAGCAACTCGAACACCAATGGGAAGTTTCGGTGGAACTCTCTCAAGTATCTCAGCAACTGAGCTAGGAGCTACTGCGATAAGAGGAGCACTCACTTCAGCAGGGTTAGATCCACTTCATGTAAATGAAGTCTTTATGGGAAATGTTTGCTCCGCTAATCTTGGACAAGCACCAGCCAAGCAAGCAGCATTATCAGCAGGTCTTGCTAATACTATTCCATGCACTACTATCAATAAAGTATGCTCTTCTGGTATGAAGTCCATAATGTTTGGAGCACAAAGCATTATGCTTGGTATGAATGATGTTGTTGTTGCTGGTGGGATGGAGAACATGTCATCTATTCCTTTCTATTTAGAAAAAGCGAGATGGGGATATAAGTACGGGCATAGCACTTTAGTAGATGGATTGCAAAAAGATGGGCTGCAAGACGCTTATGATGGACAAGCAATGGGAACTTGCGCTGATGCAACAGCAAAGAAATTTAATATCTCAAGAGAAGAGCAAGATGCCTATGCAATCAACTCATATAAAAGGGTAGCATCAGCTACAGAGAATGGTAAATTTGGTAATGAAATCACACCAGTCGCTGTGCCGCAAAGAAAGGGTGATCCAATCATGGTGTCAGAAGATGAGGAGTATAAAA
>Ga0079202_10000605_pt1 | contig 12247 bp, 4 predicted proteins | sample PorBlaBluebeHill_FD_68601 | JGI IMG/M metagenome (GOLD analysis project Ga0079202, IMG submission 68601) | Marine algae microbial communities from Blueberry Hill - Blueberry Hill, Maine | ecosystem: Host-associated > Algae > Red algae > Blade | place: USA: Blueberry Hill, Maine
AAAAAAACTTCCGTAAATCAAATGATTCTTACTCACAAGCAATTCATGTCCTGGATGATATTTTGAGCTAATGTCGATCTCTTTTGCAATGCCCGATTTAGAAACTTGATATGACTTCTTTGTTGATAAGCTATAGAGTGCTTCTCCTTTGTATGCTCCCAGAGCAACAGCATCAAATGAGTTTGTTAGTATTGAGTCACCTATAATTCTAAAGCTCTTACCATTGTAACACATACCATGTAAAATGCCATACTTATCTTGCATCATTGTATGGACATCGGTGCCAGGTAGTCCATCTTTAGCGTTGAACTGGTGCCATTTGTAGCCATCATACTTAGCTATTCCATTCTCGGTGTAGACATAGATGTAGCCTTCTTCATCTTGGATTGCTCCGTAGACATAGTTACTGGGTAGGCCATCAGCCTTGGTGAAGTTGAAGTGTTGGTAGGATTGGGCACTAAGCTTACATGACACAATTACTAGTATCAAAAGTCCTATCTCCAATATATTGGCAGCTCTTAGCCTCACAAATAAATTTTTATTACATCGATTATTTTCATCTTTTAAGCTGCATTTATTCCAAATTGGATTGTCACTATAGTTCCTTCTATCTTACCGTCTACAAATCTGTCAGTTATATTTATCGCTAGGTTGTTGTCATTTAGACTATTCATAATACTGAGTCTTTCATCAATGTTTTCAAGTGCCCTAGACTTGTGTAGTTTCTTCCTATATTGCTTTGATGCCTTCCTACCTATTCCATTATCTGTAAGTTTACAGATGATTATATCATCTGCATCTTCGTAAAGGTCAATAGTAATGAGACCCTTCCTTTCTTTAAGATGATAGATGCCATGGTTGATTGCATTCTCGATAAATGGTTGGATTGTCATAGAAGGAATATCTAGCGTTTGGTCTATCTGGTCATGTATGTTAATTACATATTCGAACTTCTCTTCGAACCTTAAATGCTCTAATTTAAGGTAGAGTGAGAGCATTTCAATTTCCTTATTAATTTTAGTGTAATCTTCTTTTGAGCTTTCTAGAGTACTTCTCATAAGGACTGAAAAGTCTGAAAGGTATTCCTCAGCTTTTTCCGTTTCTTGTCTTTGGATATAGTATTGGATTGCACCTAATGCATTGAATATAAAGTGGGGATTCATCTGAGCTCTCAGTGCAGAAGCTCGCATTGCATCCAGTTTATTATTGAGTGATTGAAGTTGTTCATTTTGATTATCTGTGATCCTTTTACGATTCAGTAGGTAGAGAGAGAATAAAAGACCAAGAATCAGTAGTGCAGCGACTATTGAGGTGTCATACTTTTGAAGAAATGTTTCCCGTATAATTCTTATTTCAGACAAACTTTTGTCCGGCTGACTAGTTAGACTATGATCTATAATCAGTTCATTGCTCATTATTTTGATTGGAAGTCTGTTGTTATTCAAGGAAACTTGTTGTCCATTCAGTGAAAATTTGTTAAGGAATAAGTAGTCATTGTCAAAGTATGACCGATAGGTTTGGTAGGTCTTAAAGATAAGATTGAGACTATCTACACCATAATCTAAATAAATTTCTTTTTGCCCATTTGCATTTCTAAATGATTCAAGTCCGTTTTTATCAGTACTGGATGCTTGATCAATTACCAAGGGATAAGACTCTTTTACATTTAGGATATCTAGGTTTATTGAATTAAGTCCATTGATAGATCCAGCATATACTTTTTTATTTGTACAAAGTAAAGACTTTGTGTTGAGTTCGGATGTCGTCAATCCATCTTCCAGTCTGATGTTTTTGATCAGGTTTAATTTTGGCCCCAAGACTGAGATCCCTTTCATTGTACTTACCCAGATGTTGTCATTTTTATCTAAGCAAATACTATGAGCTGTGTTATCGGACAAACCATTTGAAGTGTTTAGTGTTTTTAATAGCTTGTCATTTTTGTATGCATGTAAGCCTAGCTCTTCCGTTCCAACTAAAAGAAAAGAGTCAGTTGAACTTATAGCAAAAGAACGAACTTGACTGAGTGTATCTATCCTGTCAGTATTCATATCTAGCTTATACAGGCCTGTGTTGGTTGCATAATAGTTGTTGCCCTTATGCCTGCAGATGTGATAAATCATTTCGCCAATATTATCAAAGGTTCTTTTGCTACTTATTGTATTATCATTAGTGTCAAAGATAAGATGTTGTGTTAAAGTATCCTTTCTTCCACCAATGTCTATGTATCTATCATCGGTTGACCCAATATGGAAGTTTCTTCCTGGAATATCGATATCTATTGGGTCATGATCGAAATCCCAAATATGAAGAGTAGTATGCTCTCTATGTGTAGAAAAGGAAAAGAGTCTATCAGTCCCAGAATGATATATCCCAAAGAAGTTACTAGTAAAAGTAGTTTTCTGAGCTGACTTGTAGGGATTGACAATTTCAAATGAATCTGAAGTAATTTTATTAAACCCAATTGATTCGTTGGCAAAGTAGATGTCACCAGTCTTCTCTCTTTCGATTACCCACCAGATAACTTTGCCAAATTCAGCTGAGTTTAACGATGGATCAAATCTATAATAATCAATGTACTTCGAAAAAGACTGATAAATCAATCCATTATAGCTCGAAATAAGAACCTCATTTGTGAAGTCATCACTAGAGAGGTCTCTGATCGTATTGATTGGTTTCGCGATGTTACTATAATCTAAATGGCCTTCAGGAGTATAAAGGGTAAACTGGAAATACCTTCTGGGATTATTACTTGTTCCCAAGATAGAATTTTCATTCTTATCTTTTCTAAGTATTGCATACTTGACGCTAGTTTCTTGATTTCGGAATGTACTCAGGCGAGTTACAGGGTCAAAGAAATACAAGGAATCATTCAGAGTGTAAATTAAATTATCATTGATGATACCCACTAAGAGTTCGGCTTTACCAACTTTAAGTAAGTCCTCATTATAATGATAGTAAAGGGTAGAGTCTTGTGATAAGATACCAAGCTTGTTACTCCCATCGGCCACTAGATGTGTAATCTCGCTTACTTCGATTAAGTTGGAATATGGTTTAGTCTCGGTTTTAAGATGATGGGTAGTTAAATCCCATTCAAAGAGTTTACCATCTGAAATGAAGTAATCTATTGACTGTGTTTTTTGTTTTTTTGTAAATGTTTCTTTTACTGTATCTAGAATCCATACTGCATTCCCTTTAATAAAGTAGATGTTTTTACTTCCTACTTTCTCTACCTGAACATCATCTTCAAAATTAAAAGGGATAGAATGTTGAATTGTCTTAAAGTTGGTACCATCATAGATTTGTATTGCAGTACGACTGATAAGCCATGTCTTGCCTTGAGCATCTCTAATTATCTTTTTTGATGATCGACTTATAAGCCCATCTTCTATTTGATAGTTTTTAGAAAAGTGTACTAACTGACCTTCTAGACCTAACGAGAGAGAAAGACTAAATATTAAGAGAAATATGCTTGTTAGATGTCTCAGGTTATTGGTGGATTTTAAGATTATCTTATTGTATGCTTATCTTAACGGATGATCTGGTTATCAAGGACTTCATTTATAAATGTATCCTTTCTTCTGCGAGCAAGTGGCACTTCACTCTTGTCTGTCATAACAATAATGCCTTCTTTCAAGTACCGTTTGATATGTTGCTTGTTAATCAGGTGTGATTTGTGGCAATTGTAATAGCCATAATCTGAGAGCATGTCTTTGAATACTCCAATATTGTAAGAGCTAGTAATTACATCTCCATCAAGAAGATGAACCTTAGTATATTTATTCCATCCTTCACATCTGATTATATCTTTGATCTGCACAAACTCATAGGCATCATTATTGGGGATACCTACCTTCATAGATTGGTCTCCAATATTATTAAGGTTGTGCTTAAGTATGGAGTAATTCTCCATCATCTCTAGGTTTTTGAGTCTTTCTACTGCTTTGTTCACTGCAGTGATTAGGTCTTGAGTTTTGAGTGGTTTGAGTAGGTAGTCTACTGCACAGAGCTTGAGTGCATCTATTGCATATTCATTATAGCCTGTAACAAAGATGATTTCAAAGTCTATTGTTTCAAGACTCTCTAGTAGGTCAAATCCTGAACCTCCAGGCATCTCGATATCTAGAAAAACGATGTGAGGTGATAGGGATTCAATCAGCTCTTTTGCTTCTATGATATTACTCCCACTACCCAGAACAGAAATGTCAGGGCAGAAATTTTCCACTTTGATTTTGAGAACCTCACGCAGTTTCGGTTCGTCGTCTATGATAATTGATCGATACATTACTTTAAGATAGAGATTAAAGTTAGTGATTTTAACATTTACAACCTAGTGATTAGAGGATTGGTTAGACTCATCAGATTAACGGTAAACTTTTTGACTCGACCCAAAGATATCTTTACAATTGAAGATAGTTTTTGATGTAACCAAAACTTCACTCCAATGAAATTTGAACAACCAAAGTGCATAAATTGTACTGCATTAATAGATAGAGCTGATATTGATATGTCAACTGACGTAGCAATCTGTAAGGAGTGTAATACAATCTATAAGTTTAGTAATCTCCTTTATAGTGGTCAAGATAATTCTCATAAAACAAAAACAGAAGTCCATGATGGATTTCTCTATGAGGACTTTAAGCTTACGCCTACTCTAACAGTCGAGTTGCGAAAGCTAAGTAGTTTCAAGTTTCATCTTGTAATGTGTTTTTTTATAGCTCTCATTGCATTGCCACTTTTACTTATTCCAGATCTTATGGCGAAAGTTTTTGGTTTGATCTTTCTTGCTCTATCTGGTTATTTGGGCAAGGAAGCAATCTATCGTTATCTAACGGTATATACGGTTGAGTTGGGAGATGATTCCTTGAGAATATTGAATAACGGTTCATTAATCATGAAGTTACACGCAGATGAAATTGCTCAAGTCTATGTCAAAAGAAGAAAAGGTGGTAGTAGTGGCGGTAATGTCTACTATGATCATGATATCTACTTGCGACCAAAATCTGGAGAAGATGTCAAGGTGATGAAACACATTCTGCATTCATCTGTGGCATTTGAGATCGAACGCATCATTGAGGAGAAGTATGGTATAGAAGACATTATCACCAAAGAAGAATATCATCCAAAGTATAGACCTCAGGGTAAAGATGAAATGCCAGACCAGATTTACTCTTTAGCTCAGAAATTAAAAGAGAACAGACAATCCAAATAGTAATCTAAATGAAGTCATTATGAAAATCCAAATGCTCAAATGCACTACATGTAAAGGAAGTATCCAAGACAAAGATATTAATGATGAAAGTCAGATTTATTTCTGTGCTTCCTGCAATACTTTTCAGCAACTCACTCCTGCACAGATAGGGAATACTGTAAAATCTTCACTCAAGTCAAAGGTGGACATACCAGATAATTTTTCAATTCAGCAAGTTGATGGTGCAAAAGCTATTGTTAAAAAGCCTGGAAAGAAATTTTTCTGGATGGGGGCAACGTTTCTTGTTCCTTTATTATTTATTATAACCTTTGGTATATGGCAAATGACGACATCAGTATTAATGATTTGGCCAATTAAGAAGGCGCCAGAATTAATAGTGCTTGGATTGAGTGCATTGATTGGATTTCATTTGATACTAATTTACTTTTTTAACACAGAAAGAATTATCATAAAAGAAGACTATCTGGTCCATGAGAAAAAGCCATATTATCGAGCACAGTATCTAATGAAAAAGCAAATCCCAATACAAGAGATTCAACAACTCTACGTCAAATCTAGAATAGTAAAAGGTAAAGATAAAGAACATACCGTCTATGATGTCCTTTATAAGAATACTCAAGGCAAGAGCAAAGTATTTATGCAGCATTTCGACAAGCATCGTGAGGCTATTTACATCGAGCAGTTTCTAGAAGACCAATTGGAAATCACTGACGAGATACATTCTGATGAAGCTGCAAATATTACTGCACTCATACCTACTTTATCCGATGTTATCGGTCTCATAAGAAATCGTAATTAGTAGGTTATTCTATAGTTTGACCTTATAGATACAGCACTATTACTGATGACTTGCAGCACTAAGTCATATTCCAAAAATCCTCCACTCAAGTTTCAATTGATACTCAAGAGATCTCACAACTCGATGTAAAGAAGAGGGTTATTGGCAGCGGTTCTGACAGTTCTACGGTCTTTGATCTACACGTGAATTCAAATGGTGATAAGGATCAAGTGATGATAGAAGGACACATAAGAATGGCTGACTTGTTTTTTATCGAACAATTTATCGAAGAGTGTCTAGACATCCAAGATGTTATCCAAGCTTCCGAAATGCCCAATGACAGCAGAGTGATACCATCAGTATCTGATGTAATTAAAGTGTTTAAGAATCGATAGTCTCTCCAAATTGACCGATGGTCTTATCGAGCAATAGTTTCCCTCACCCCTCATCTACCTTAGTGTAAAATAATCAAATTGATAATGAAACAGTTTTTATTCCTATTTGCAGTCTTGTTTAGTATTCAGTCATTGTATAGTCAATTGCCATGTGAGACTGAGTGCTGTCCAAATGGTCCACAACATATATTTGATGGTCTTTCTGGACCATTGCCGACCACAGGATCAACTGGTCCCTCTTGGATAGCAATTGATGGTAGTCCGTATTACAATCCAGAAGATGGATGTGATACTCCGTCTAGTTTAGCATTGCCACCTATTGGTTTTTCTGGAACAAGTGAAGCTAGTTTCTCCGAGACAGGATTTGGTGGTCCGATCCCCCAATTTCTAGAAGGACAATCATACTGCTTCCAAATTTGCACTAAAAACCAAAGTGGTTTTGCTGGGAGTTTAGAACTGTATGCTGATAATACACTTATTCAAAACACTTCGACAATAATAAATAGTGATGGTTGGGTGACAGATGAATTCTTTTGGACTTCTAATGGTACTTACACCACATTCAATATCATCAATAATAACTCAAGTCCTGTAAATGGTGCTCTTGAGATTCTTGCTGATGATATCTGCTACACTGAATCTACAGGAGATGAATCTTGTGAGGCAGCCTTCATTATTGAGGAGACTGAATGTGGAGAATACTGTTTTATCGATCAATCTTGTGGTGAATATAGTCTTCCATTTTGGACCATAACCGGTCCAGGACTTCCTTCTGGAGGAGTGAATATTGAAGAAGAGAATCCTTGTTATACATTTCCGCAGTCAGGAAGCTACACTGTACAGCTTACAATATTTTGTGATGATGGTACTACAAGTTCGACCTTTATGCAATTTGATGCAGATGTACCTACACCACCATCATTTGATTGTCCTGTGGATAACTCTGTAATAGCTACAAATTCAGATTGTGTCTATGAGTATGAGATTCTTAGTCTCAACTTACAGTTCGGAACTGCCCAATGTACGATTGAAAATATTACAACTAATTCTGGCCCAGTGGCCATCTTTGAGGGAGATTTTGTTCTTTTAGATCCTGGGGTGCATCAAATTATCTGTTCAATTACAAGTGAATGTTTTGAGGTAGAGCAATGTATCTATACCATTGAAGTGATTTGTGAATCTTCTGACACTTGTATTGAAGATTTTGAAGAATATGCCACTACTCCTTTGGGTAACAGCGTTGGGAATTGGACAACCTCTAACTGTCAAGTTGCGTACCAGGTAGATGGGAATACTAATGGGACTAATGTTTTGGTAGGTGCTGACGGAAGTGGTAGTTCTTTTATGGGTAATCTCGTAGACTTTCAAGGTGATTGGATAGCTGACTATCAATCGTGTGATTTTTGCTTTGATATCAGATATGATAATGGAAATCCAGCCAATCCTGCAACAGGCACATCGGCAATTTTTATTTATGAAAATGGGCCTCCTAATAATATAGTACCAAGTAATACGAATTTTGCAAGATTCAATGTTAGTACACCGATAGGAAATGCGTGGACGAGAGTCTGCGTACCTGTATCATTAAGTGATGGTGTCAATCTACCTTCCAATGCAGAAGGGAGTTGGAATGTTGCTACACCAGCACAGTTTGACCAACTCATTCAAAATGTAGATGGTATTTCATTTTCTATAGACTTTGCAGGAGGGAGTAATCAATCAGAGAGACTTTACATAGACAACTTGTGCTTTGAAGACTGTCCACGATATGATGTGGACTGTGACTCACTCATGGTCATGGCTAATGAAGTTGAAAATCTTTGCATTGATCCTGAACTTGCAGATCCTGATCTGATCTGCACAACTGAATATGATCCAGTATGTGGCTGCAATGGTCAAACATATGGAAATGCATGTGAAGCACAGAGAGATGGTGTAACCACAACAATTCCTGGAGAATGTAATGGGAATAATACACCTGTAGTTGAAGATGACTGTTGCCACAGCATAGACTTAAAAAATAACTGGGGACAAGATATCGTCGAAATAGAAGTAGACATACTTGATCCAAATTGGATATTCAACACAGTATCACTTGATCCAGCTTTTAACCTTGGTTCTTGTGGTTCATTGAATCAGAAACTCTGTGTATCACATTTATCTGGCAGTATTCCCACTGGGACTACGTCTGATGTTTTTGATGTATGCTTCGCTTCGTTGATTACTAACCCGACGACTAATCCTTCTATAGAAATAAAGTGGAAGCAAGTAGTCAATGAATTAGATACAGCAATTGTCTGTAGAGATACTTTAGTATTTGAATGCATGCCACCGCCATCACCTGATACCTGTCTTGTGGTCACAAATCAAGAGATAGATTGTGATCCTGAAGATCCCTCAAGTTATAATTACTGCTTCGATGTGACGAATCTTTCAGGTGTCGATGTAGGTCAGATCACACTAGAATGTCTTGATCCTGGATTTTTCTTCAACCCACCATTTAACCTGAATAGTCATATCGAGATACCGACACCCAATCCATTACCCAATGGTCAGTCTACACAAATCTGTATAGACATTTACGCAAGTATATCGATCATCTCATCTCAGGATGTTTGTATGAAGCTCGGTCTCATCTCAGCTGATGGCAAGGAATGTTGTCACACACCTGTCAAGACCTGTGTTGAGATAGATCCATGTTGTGATCCTTGTGAGTTGAAGGATGTGCTTGCGACGAGTATCTCAATGAATGAAGAAGAGTGTTGCTATAGTATAGGTCTAGAGAATCTCTGCGAAATACCATACTTCACGAAGTTCGAAGCTGAGGTAGTGACACCAGGAGTTTGCTTTGGGTCTCATGTGATCGATCCTGCTCAATCAGCCAATTGGAATCAAAATTCAACAGCACGGAATATCTGCCTAAGCCCAATTGGTTCAGGTTATATCGATCAAGTCTCTTACTCAGGATTATTAGATTTCTGCTTGGACAAAATCGATGATGTGAGTCAACGTAATCCAGAAGTTGTATTCAGATGGTATGCCTATGATCCGATCACTAATAGTGAATTAGTGATGTGTACTGATACCTTAGTCACAGAATGTATGGAGCCAGATAATAATATCTGCTTAGAAGTCTTTGATCAAGATTTAGAATGTGTTCAAGACAGTAGCAAGTACCGTTATACATTTACAGTAGTGAATCATTCTAATCCTGCATTTACGGCAGATAGGCTCTTATTAACAATAAAGAATGATCCAACTAATTTTATTGTCGGTTCGCCAGGACCAATAATACCGATTAGTCCTTCTTTGGATTCTGGTGATACGATGACATTTTCAACATGTATCATACCTACGAGTTTCCCTGCTACGATACCAAACTTAGTGTTTGGATATCGACTGCAAAATTCTCAGACTGGAGATTGTTGCTTCGAAAGTACTTGTGATACGATTATGATTCCTCAGTGTCCAGTCGATCCAGATGAGTGCTGTACTGATTCACTTGCTTTCTGTAATCTTGTGGATCTAGGCTTTCAAGTTGTCAATCAAGGTGATTGTTCGATTACAATAGATGCCACACAGTTTGATACTTGTCATTGGTTTGGAACACCGGAACCAGATTGGGGTGACGGAACATTAGGGATTAATGTGATTACATCAGCAGTAGGAGCAGGTCCTTGGACGCATACCTATACACAGTCTGGAGTTTATAATATCTGTGTCACAGTTTACGAAGGTAATGACGTCGATGACTTCTGTTGGGACAAGCAGATATGTACAGAAGTGGTTGTGGAGTGTTCAACAGATACAGGATGCTGTGATGACTATGAAGAGTTCTGTAATTTAGTAGACCAAGGCTTCCAAATTATTGTGAACCAAGACTGTAGTGTCAACATCGACGCAATACAATTTGATGAATGTCATTGGTTTAAAACACCTTCACCAGATTGGGGAGATGGTTCAATTATTTTCCCATTACCAACTCCAGCTGTTGGAGCTGGATCGTGGACACATACATATACACAGTCAGGTACATACAATATTTGCATTGATGTTTTTGAAGGTGATGATGAAGATAATATTTGTTGGGAAAAGCAGATGTGCACAGAAGTGACTGTAGAATGTGATGTTGAACCAGAATGCTGTGACGACTTTGAAGCATTTTGTGATCTTGTAGATTTAGGATTCTCAGTAATCAATAACGAAGATTGCTCTGTTACCATAGATGCCACACAGTTTGATTCTTGTCATTGGTATGGAACACCCGTTCCAGATTGGGATGATGGATCCGTTTCTACACAAGTGATAACTCCAGCAGTTGGAGCAGGTCCATGGACGTATACCTATACGCAGTCAGGTACCTACAATATTTGCATCACGGTATTTGAAGGTGATGATGTAGATGACTTCTGCTGGGACAAGCAGATGTGTGTTGAAGTTGAGGTAGACTGCGGATGCGAACCAGATACAAGTTGCTTTGCTGTCAATAATATTGAATCAAAAGAAATAGCATGTGATGTAGACGATTGCTACGCAGAACCATTCTGCCTACCATGGTTGACTACACTGATGGATAATTCCACAACCAATGGATGTCAGTTAATAGTAGACTATAGTGTCTTTCATAGAGCAATTTGGAATGGCCAAACTGTCTTTGTAGGATATAAGAATGGTGCTCCTGATGGAGGCTCTCAAGATATCTACAATTGTGATGGTGACTTAATACAATCCTGCACTCAAGGAGTAGGTCCTGTAGTTTGTAGTCCTGATGCGAATATAGATATCAACTCAGATTTAAGAGCATTCAATGCATTCTGGAACTGTGGAGATATCATTCCAGATGAAGCTGATTGTGGAATTATATCCTGCATGGATTACGATGATCCTTACTGCTCGGAGTGGGTAGTTAGCCTGATTACAGATACCAATTTGCTAGGCTGTCCGACAACATCTACTTACAGTTTCTTCAAAGCAAGAATCAATGGTCAGGTTGTCTTGATTCAAGAAGAGCTAGGTGTACCTAATATAGACAGAACTACGATCTATGATTGCAGAGGCATTGTCATGCAAAGTTGTTTGATCAGTGGTCCAGGAATGGAAACTTGTACAATCGATGCAGGTATCAATGTCAATACGGATGTTTCAGATCAAGTTTCACTGTGGACTTGTGGTGATCAATCACCAACACTGAGTGCCAACTGTACAACTACTAAAGTTTGTGTAGATTATTGCTTCGATGTTACAAATACAACTAATCCAGCGAAACCATTGGATAGAATAGATATCAATGGTGCAGCTGGACTTTCTCCTCGAGTGATTAATTTAATTCCTGCTTTGATGGTCGGACAGACTCGGTCAATAAGTGTTACACTTTGTGGAGATTACTTGCCATCTGACATCATCAGTCTTGATCTGATGGCATCGGATACTTGTTGTACAGAGTCAATACCGATTAGCCTAGATGTCCCAGAGTGCCCTGTAGACTCAATGAGTTGCTGCACAGATTCATTGCAATTCTGTAACCTCGTTGACTTAGGTTTCCAAGTGATTAATAATGATGACTGCTCTATTACGATAGATGCGACACAGTTTGATAATTGTCATTGGTACGAGACACCAGCGCCAGACTGGGGAGATGGGTCAGCAGGATTGATAACAATTACTCCAGCAGTAGGAGCAGGTCCTTGGACATATACTTATGATAATGCAGGAACTTATAATATCTGTATCACTGTCTACGAAGGCGATGATGAAGATGATTTCTGTTGGAATAAGGAAATGTGTACTGAAGTGACAGTTGACTGTCCTTGTGATCCGGATGAGCCATGCGATGACCTTTCTATCTCACTGGATGAGGCCGATGAA
>Ga0079202_10000610_pt1 | contig 12205 bp, 12 predicted proteins | sample PorBlaBluebeHill_FD_68601 | JGI IMG/M metagenome (GOLD analysis project Ga0079202, IMG submission 68601) | Marine algae microbial communities from Blueberry Hill - Blueberry Hill, Maine | ecosystem: Host-associated > Algae > Red algae > Blade | place: USA: Blueberry Hill, Maine
AAAAACAGGAAATAATACTATTATTATTAATAGTTTTCTCATGATATGTAGGTGTTAATTAACATAATTATTGCCATAATTATCATGATTGTGTTCTCTATAAAAGTCGCTTTTGTCATTGGTAATTTTAAAGCTGTACCCAAGCAAGCGCATTGTATTGCCTGTTTAGCTAACAACGTTTTAGTTACTCCAACAGTTGTTAATCCTAAAATAATAATGGTTAGAATTAAAGCGATTGGAATTTCTATACGCATTAAAAACATAACACCTAAAGCTAACTCTATAAACGGATAGATTTTTGCATAAACCGGAATTGTTTTTGCCAGAGGATCGTACATTTTAAAAGATTCTGGAAAGCCTTTTAAATCTAAAATTTTAAAAAAACTAAAAACCACATAAAATAAGCCCATAAAATCGAGCATAAAACTACTCCAATTCCAGTTTTTAAAATGCATTAATATAGCAGCAATTGTTATGTAACCAAAAATTATAAACAATGGTTTTAATTGCTGTAGTTCGCTTTTATGTTCTTCGGAATTAATTGAAGTAAAAACGTTTTTCTTTTCTGAAATTGAAAATTTTTCCGGTAAAGTTTCTTGTAATTTTTTAATTGAAACATGTTCTAACATTTCAACTACTGCTTCAGCTTTTTCAAGATTTACTGATGCATTAATTATATTTGGTAAAGCTTTCAAGTGTTTTTCAACTGAAGCCTTACAGCCATTACAGGTCATACCTGTAACTGTATATCTGTGTTGCATTCTATTTTGTTTAATTAATCTTTCTTTTTAATTTCCGCGTAAGCGAAAACCTATTAAAAAAATTAATATATTAAATCAAGAACGTATTATTTAAAACATGAGTGTCGATGATGAGTTTGGGTGGCTCGTATTTTATATGAGGAATAGTCTGCTTTGGCAAGCTAACAAATAAAGAAGGGTAAGAGTATACGAAACATGTAACAAGTAATTGCTGGTTAACATTTAGATCGTCGAAACTATTAAGTTTCAATTTATCTTGACCATTAACAACCTTAACTTCATCTTTACAACAACTCTTCTTTGTGCTTATTGTAACTGCAGATTCCATTCCGCAGTTTTTCACTTTAGAAAATATTGCTGTATCTATTAAATTAGTACCACAATAGTGAGACTCAATAGTAAATGATAATGTTGAAAACAACACCACAAATGCCATTGTAAAAGATAATATGCTATTAAAAACAGAGTTTTTCACAGTGCAAACTTACAAAAAAGCCAGATAGAAAAACTTAAAATTCTATTTTTAACAAGAAATTAGGCTCCTTTTCTTTGGTAGTAAAACGCTGGAAGCAAAAGTAATAGTATTAAAGGCTGAATTAAAAACCTACGAATATTAAAAAACATAAAATAATCTTCTTGTTTAGGATTTAATACAAAGTATAAAAACAAACATAATAGAATAATATATGAAATAGTATAAATTAACATCGAAAATTTAACGATGCTAAAATCTTTAAAAAACACGTAAAGAATACACAAAGAAAGTATTGTGTTAACTAAAAAACGTTGCGTTGTTGATAGTGTTAATTTTAATACTTCCCGTCTTGGAGAGTCTATATACAAATAATCGTTTTGAAAAAACTTAAGGTAAGGATCGTAAAACAATTCGCTTTCGAAAGTTCGTACTAAAACGAGTAGTGCGAAGAGAATAAACAACCAAAAATATTTAATGTATTTATCCATTATTTTTTCCAATATTAGAGAATCTATTTACCCAAAGCATCCAAAGTAAAAACACCATACCGTATATAATAGCTGGAAAAACTACAGAATGTAATATCTCGCTTCGCCAAGGATAATGATATAAACCAACAGATAAAATTACAATTCTTAATAAATTTACCACATAAATAATAACACTTCCAGATAGTAAAAAGAAAAACGTCGTTTTTAGTCTTCCAGAGAATGCTACCACAAATGAAACAAATAAAATAATAACACTTACTGCGTTACAACCTTCTATTATTCTTGCTAAATATTTTCCACGAACCATAAGTTTCATCGACGGTTCTAATGTGTGTTTTACAACCTCTGCTTTATAACCAGCAGTATATAATAATGCTTCACTTTGGTAAGCAACCAAATTTGTAATGTAATCTGGATAGTAAACAGAACCTTCTGAAGCGTTTAAATAGAGTTTATAAACTACAGACAAGCCAATGTAAACTAACAAAAATGTAAGTATAAATTTTATAACCGACTTATATTCTATTAAAAGCGCTTTCACTATTAAATTTTAAAAAAATTATATTTTGAAAACGTTGAAATTACGTCTTTTTAAATACTTTTACCAAAAAATTTCTCCTACTATGAATTTTAAAACATTAAGACCACAAGTTAAAACTATTCTTTCTAACCCAGAAAATTCTGTAGATGACCGTTTATTTAAAATTTGCGAAATTTTAGAAGCCAATATAAATCATTATAATTGGGTGGGTTTTTATTTTAAAAATGGAGATAAAAACGAATTAAAATTAGGACCTTATGTTGGCGAACCAACAGACCATACTATTATTCCATTTGGAAAAGGCATTTGCGGACAAGTTGCAGTTAGCAACGAAAACTTTGTAGTACCAGATGTTGCAGCACAAGATAATTATATTGCTTGTAGCATTACTGTAAAAGCAGAAATTGTAATTCCTATTTTTGTAAATGGTGAAAACATAGGACAAATAGATATAGACTCTAACACTCCAAATCCTTTTACTAAGGAGGACGAACGTTTTTTAGAGTTTGTTTGTAAGGAGGTATCAAAAATCTTATAGTTGTTAACAACTCTCTATTTTAGTTGAAAACCCATTAGCATATTTAAGTTAAACTCATTTCACTTTTACGTAAATTTGTTCGCTTATTAACACAACTACTAATGAGCAATAACAAAACAATTAAATCTGCATTAATTTCGGTATTTAGCAAAGATGGTTTAGCACCAATTGTTAAAGAATTAAATGCACAAGGCGTTACTATATATTCTACAGGTGGCACAGAAAAATTTATAACAGATTTAGGTATTAAAGTAATTCCTGTTGAGGATGTTACTTCTTATCCTTCAATTCTTGGTGGTCGAGTAAAAACATTACATCCAAAAGTGTTTGGTGGTATTTTAAATCGCCAAAATCATGAAGGTGATGTTAAAGAAATGAAAGATTTCGAGATACCACAAATAGATGTTGTTATTGTAGATTTATATCCTTTTGAGAAAACGGTTGCTTCTGGAGCTTCAAATCAAGATATAATCGAGAAAATTGATATTGGAGGCATTTCACTTATTCGCGCAGCAGCAAAAAATTATGCTGATGTTATTTGTGTATCGTCTGTAGATGATTATGCTGAATTTTTAGAATTGATTACTAATAAAAAAGGTGATTTATCTGAGGACGACAGAAGCGCCTTTGCCGCAAAAGCATTTAATGTATCTTCTCATTACGATTCTGCAATCTTTAATTACTTTAATGCAGACCATAAAATTGCAGCTTTAAAGGTTTCGGAAACTAACGGAAAGGTTTTACGATATGGAGAAAATCCACATCAAAAAGGTTTTTTCTTCGGAAATTTTGACGAAATGTTCACTAAACTTCATGGTAAAGAATTAAGCTACAATAACCTTTTAGATGTTGATGCCGCTGTAAATTTAATGGACGAGTTTAAAAACGACGCACCAACTTTTGCTATTTTAAAACACAATAACGCTTGTGGTTTAGCACAACGAGACACCTTACACCAAGCCTATGTAGATGCTTTAGCTGGAGATCCAGTTTCTGCTTTTGGTGGTGTTTTAATTTCTAATACAGAAATTGATGCCGCAACTGCCACAGAGATTCATAAACTATTTTGCGAAGTTGTAATCGCTCCAAGTTTTTCTAACGATGCCGAAACGATTTTAAAAGGAAAGAAAAACAGAGTACTTTTAGTATTAAAAGATGCTGCATTCGCCCAAACTACAGTAAGAACCTGCTTAAATGGTATTTTAGTTCAAGATAGAAATAATATAACAGATACACTTGAAGGCCTTAAAAACGCAACAACAAAAGCACCAACAACTGCTGAGTTAGACGATTTAATTTTTGCTTCTAAAATTTGTAAGCACACAAAATCTAATACTATTGTTTTAGTAAAAGGCAGACAACTTTGCGCAAGTGGAACAGGACAAACAAGTCGTGTAGATGCTTTAAACCAAGCGATACACAAAGCACAATCTTTTAAATTTGATTTACAAGGAAGCGTAATGGCTAGTGATGCCTTTTTTCCATTTCCAGATTGCGTAGAAATTGCTAAAAATGCAGGTGTTTCTGCTGTTATACAACCAGGTGGTTCTATTAAAGATAAATTAAGTATCGATTATTGTAATTCTAACGGAGTTTCTATGGTGTTTACAGGAACACGTCATTTTAAGCATTAAAATCTCCTTGAACAAAAAGATCTAATAAATTATAGTTAACACTTAACATGCACCTAAACTTTGCTTAATGTATCCAGATTTTAAGACCTGTTAGTTTTTTAAAACCTTACAGGTCTTTTTCTATTATTTATTCTGGGATGCTTCAAAAAAAAAATTCAAATTATATAAAGTTGAATTTTAAGAAAAATTCCTGTTAAATTTTTGCTCTAAAATCTAACACTTAACAATTTTGCGAAAGCGCGAATAAAAACATCAAAAACGTATCAACTATTTTGTAAAAAATCTAAATCCTTTAGTATTAAAAATTAATATAAGACTTATATACAATAAAGGGTGTTTTTTTCGTTAGTTTTAGTACTTTTACCACAACTCAATAATAACATAATAAATTATTACTTAACACATGGGATTTTTTGACTTCCTAACAGAAGAAATCGCAATAGATTTAGGAACTGCAAACACGTTAATTATACACAACGATAAAGTTGTTGTAGATGCACCTTCCATTGTGGCGAGAGATCGCATTACTGGAAAAATAATTGCAGTTGGACAAGAAGCCAATTTAATGCAAGGAAAAACGCACGAAAACATTAAAACCATTAGACCTTTAAAAGATGGTGTAATTGCAGATTTTGATGCTTCGGAGCAAATGATAAGCATGTTTATTAAAAACATTCCTGCACTTAAAAAGAAATTATTTACACCCTCTTTACGTATGGTAGTTTGTATTCCATCTGGAATTACAGAAGTAGAAATGCGAGCAGTAAAAGAATCTTGCGAGCGTGTAAATGGTAAAGAAGTTTATTTAATACACGAACCAATGGCTGCTGCTATTGGTATTGGTGTAGATATTATGCAACCAAAAGGGAACATGATTGTAGATATTGGAGGTGGTACAACCGAAATAGCTGTGATTGCCTTGGGTGGGATTGTTTGCGACAAATCTGTTAAAATTGCTGGTGATGTTTTTACAAACGATATTATTTATTACATGCGCACACAACACAATCTTTATGTTGGTGAGCGTACTGCCGAAAAAATTAAAATACAAATTGGTGCTGCAACCGAAGATTTAGATTTACCTCCAGAAGACATGAGCGTTCAAGGACGTGATTTACTTACTGGAAAACCTAAACAGGTTCAAATTTCTTATAGAGAGATTGCTAAAGCTTTAGACAAGTCTATTCTTAGAATCGAGGATGCTGTAATGGAAACATTATCGCAAACGCCTCCAGAATTAGCTGCAGATATTTACAATACTGGAATATATTTAGCAGGTGGTGGATCGATGCTTCGAGGTTTAGATAAACGTTTGTCTCAAAAAACAGACTTACCTGTTTATATTGCCGAAGATCCTTTACGTGCTGTTGTTCGTGGTACAGGAATTACACTTAAAAATATTCCTAAATACAAAAGTGTATTGATTAAATAAAACCAGCCTAAGTAAATGCAACAAATAGTAAACTTTATACTAAGAAACAAAACGTTTCTTCTGTTTGTGTTACTGCTATTTATTTCGCTAATGTTAACGATACAATCGCATAGTTTTCATAAAAGTAGATTTATAAACTCGGCTAATTTTTTAAGTGGTGGTATTTATAATACCTCTAATAATGTTAGCGATTATTTTGGCTTAAAAGAACAAAACAAGATTTTACAAGAAGAAAATAATAAACTAAAATCCATTTTATATAATATTGATAAACAATTAGATACGTCTTACATAGACAGTACACGTTTTTCTAAACGCTATAGATTTACTACTGCCCAAGTTAATAAAAATAGCTACTCTGCAACTAATAATATTTTACTATTAAATAAAGGAGAGAATGATGGCATTAAGCAAGATCTTGGTGTTATTTCTAGCAAAGGTATTATTGGAATAATTGAAAAAACAAACGCTAATTTTGCAACTGTGCTTTCAGTTTTAAATACAACAAGTAGTATAAGTGCGCAGTTAAAAAAAAGCAGTCATTTTGGTTCTCTAAAATGGAATGGCAATTCGCCAGCTTATATACAACTCTCGGAAATTCCAAAAATAGCACCTGTTGCAAAGGGTGATACTATAATTACTTCTGGACGTTCTTCTATTTTTCCAAAAGGAGTTCCTATTGGCACCATCTCTAATTTTAAATTAGATATTGCCGAAAATTATTACGAAATAGAGATAGTTCTTTTTAATGATATGACTAATATAGAGCATGTATACATTATAGAAAATAAAGATAAAAAAGCTATTGAAAATATTTTAGAAACTAATGACTAATCTATTTTCTATACATACCATTCGTTTTATTCTACTACTTTTAATACAAGTATTAGTTTTAAGTCACGTTAATTTTATGGGTTACATAAACCCTTATATCTACATTCTTTTTATTATTCTATTTCCATTAAAAAATAATAGAATGCTTTTTATTTTATTAAGTTTTCTTTTAGGGTTGTTTGTCGATATGTTTTTAGATTCTGGTGGTATCCATGCTGCAGCAGCTGTAACTATTGCTTTTATAAGACCTGCAGCATTAAAGTTTAGTTTTGGTGCTCTTTACGACCACCAAACCATAAAATTTAGTAGTACAGATTTTGGACAGCGTATTACTTACATTTCTATATTAACTATTATACATCATTTTATTTTATTCTCGCTCGATTTTTTTAACCTTTCAAAAATACTTTTAATACTTAAAAACACGTTATTCTCAAGTATATTTACTATAATACTATGTTTATTAATTACTATAATTTTTAGTGGTACTAATAAAAAATGAGAAAATTTTTACTATTCCTTTCTGTTATTATTGTTGGCTTAATATTTACAGCTAGGCTTTTCTATTTACAGGTTTATAAAGGCAATACTTATAATATCTACGAAGATAACGCTATTAGAAAAGTTTACGACTACCCAAAAAGAGGCTTCGTTTACGATAGAAACGGAACCCTTTTAGTTGCCAACCAACCGTCTTACGATGTTATGGTAATTCCGCGAGAGGTAGAACCATTAGACACTATAGAGTTTTGCAGCTTACTTAAAATTGATAAAAAAAAATTTATTAGTCAGTTTAAAAAAGCCAAAAAATACTCTTGGCGTTTGCCATCGCCATTTGTTTCTCATTTATCTAAAGAAGATTATGCTGTACTACAAGAAAAAATGAGGAAATTTAAAGGGTTTCATATTCAGAAACGGTCTTTAAGGCAATACGAAACAACTATTGGAGCCAATGTATTAGGAGATATTGGCGAAGTTAATAATGCTAATATTAATAAAGATGCCTATTATAAAATGGGTGACCTTATTGGTAAGCAAGGTGTAGAAAAATCGTATGAAAAAATTCTTCGTGGTAGAAAAGGGATTAAATTTATTCAAAAAGACATTCACAACCGTAATATTGGTCCTTTTAAAAATGGCACACTCGATACTATACCAGAACAAGGAAAAGATATTAAATTAACCATTGACGGAACTTTACAAGCGTATGGAGAACAGTTAATGACCAATAAAAGAGGAGGTATTATTGCATTAGATCCTAAAACCGGAGAAATACTTGCATTAGTTTCTGCTCCAAGTTACAACCCTAATATACTAGTAGGAAGAGATCGCTCTAAAAACTTCTCCAAATTATATAGAGACTCGATTGCAAATCCCACTTTCGACAGAGCTCTACAAGCGCAGTATCCTCCTGGATCTCCATTTAAAGTAATTAATGCACTAATAGGTTTACAAGAAAATGTAATAACGACTTCAGAACAATTTACGTGTAGAATGGGTTATTATTACAATGGAAAAAAACTGCATGGATGTCATTCTCACAAAAGTCCCGTAAACATGAATATTGGTATTTACGAATCTTGTAATGCTTATTTTGTTAACGTTTACAGAAATATTATAGAAAAATACCCAACCTCAAAACAAGGGATGAACACATGGAGCAACCACGTAAAAAGTTTTGGATTAGGAGAATATTTAGGATACGATTTAGTAGTTGGACGAAAAGGTCGTATTCCTAATAGCGATTTTTACGATAAGTGGTATGGAAAAAATCGTTGGAGTTCAACTTATATGACTTCTAATGCTATTGGCCAAGGGGAAGTTGAAACAACACCTATACAATTGGCAAATATGGTAGCCGCAATTGCAAATAGAGGTTACTTTTATACACCACATATTATTAAAGAAATTAATGGCCAATCGATAGACAAAAAATATACTACTCCAAGATACACTACAATTGAGAAAAAACACTTTGAACCAGTTATTCAAGGAATGTTTGATGTTTATAATAAAGGGACTGCAGAAAGCCTTCAGGTAAAAGGTATTGAGATTTGTGGAAAAACAGGTACTGCGGAGAATTTTGTAAAAATAGATGGTGTAAAAACGCAATTAACCGATCATTCTATATTCGTAGCTTTTGCACCAAAAGACAACCCAAAAATTGCAATTGCCGTTTTTGTTGAAAATGGGTTTTGGGGAAGTCGTTTTGCTGGGAGAATAGCAAGTTTAATGATCGAAAAATACTTAAAAGGAAACATAAGCCGTACCGATTTAGAAAAATGGATTTTAACCCACAGCTTAGAAAACGAATACGAAAAACCATATTCTGGAGAACCTTTTAAAATTAACAGAGAATCTCAATTTCAAGTCATTCCTTTACCTAAAGACTATGAGACAAACTGATAGACATTTTAAATTCGACTGGATTACTATTTTCCTTTTCTTTATGTTGGCAGGTTTTGGCTGGTTAAACATTTTATCGGCTTCACATTCTGGTGAAATTATAGACTACTTTAGTTTTACAGAATCCTATGGTAAACAACTTATTTTTATTATACTATCGGTAGTATTAATTGTTCTAATTCTATCTATAGATGCAAAGTTTTACGAGCGCTTCTCCAGTGTTATCTACTTTGCCTCACTACTCGCCTTAGTTGGCTTATTTATCTTTGGTAAAAGTATAAATGGAGCAACATCATGGTACAATTTGGGTGGCATGACTTTACAACCTAGTGAGTTTGCAAAAGCCGCAACAGCTTTAGCTGTAGCAAAATATGTGAGTGATTTACAAACAGACATTAAACAGTTTAAACATCAAATTCGGATTTTTGCTATAATTGTAATTCCTGCAGTTTTAATATTGCTTCAAAAAGATGCGGGAAGTACATTGGTTTATGGTGCTTTCTTTTTTGTATTGTATCGTGAAGGACTTCCTAAAATTTATTTAATTATAGGCTCGTTATTTATTTTATTAGCAATTTGCGCATTAAAATTCGGAACTGTTATCACCATGATTATAGCTACAATTATTGTGTTTGGCTATTATTTTACACGTCAAAAAAAGCCTTCTTTTCTTCAGCCAATACTAACATTATTAGTAGCATTAGTAATCTCTTTTGGTGTTCGCTTTGCTTATAATAGCGTTTTACCATTTCATCAAAAAGATCGAATAACCATTTGGTTAAGCCTTGAAAAAGATGCCAAGGTATTAGAAAAAATGAAAAAACAAGCAGCCTATAATCTTTTAGAAAGTGAAAAAGCTATAAGTTCTGGCGGAATTACAGGCAAAGGTTTTTTGCAAGGAACACGAACAACAGGAAAATTTGTACCAGAACAACACACAGATTATATTTTTAGTACAGTGGGCGAAGAATGGGGTTTTATAGGTAGCTTTGCTGTTGTACTATTTTTTGTGTTACTTATTTTAAGAATTTTACATTTAGCAGAACTTCAGAAATCTCAATTTAGTAGAGTTTACGGCTATTCAGTTGCAGCTATATTATTTTTTCATTTTTTAATTAATATTGGTATGGTAATGGGCTTAATCCCAACTATTGGTATTCCGCTACCTTTATTTAGTTATGGTGGCTCTGGACTTTGGGGATTCACTATTCTTATCTTTATTTTTTTAAAATTAGATTCTAATAGAATTAACGAGTGGTAATTAACAAGACTAAAAGTTAATAATACAAATTAACTTTAAGATTAATATGTAACTCAGTAACAGCTTTTATTAGTAGCTTTGTAACACTGAAATCTTTTTAATTGAAAATAACCGAACAAATAAAACAGCCCATAGCTTACGAGATGGATCTTTTCGAAAAAAAGTTCCGCTTAGCAATGGCTTCTAAAGTTGCTTTATTAAATAGAATTACACACTATATTGTAAATAGAAAAGGCAAACAAATGCGACCAATGTTTGTATTTCTTGTTGCAAAAATAGTGTCTAATGGTGAGGTTAAAGACAGAACCTATCGAGGAGCATCTGTAATAGAATTAATACACACAGCAACTTTAGTTCATGACGATGTTGTGGACGACAGTAATAAACGTCGTGGTTTCTTTAGTATTAATGCGCTTTGGAAAAATAAAATAGCTGTACTTATTGGTGATTATTTACTCTCTAAAGGTTTATTGCTTTCTATTGATAATGAAGATTTCGATTTACTTAAAATTATCTCTGTTGCTGTTCGCGAAATGAGCGAAGGCGAATTGCTACAAATTGAAAAAGCAAGACGTTTAGATATTACCGAAGACATTTATTACGAAATAATTAGACAAAAAACAGCAACCTTAATTGCTGCCTGTTGCAGTCTTGGCGCAGCCTCTGTTAAACCAGACTCACCAGAAGTGGAAACCATGCGCAAGTTTGGAGAACTTATTGGTATGGCATTTCAAATAAAAGATGACTTGTTCGATTATGGCACGAAAAGTATTGGTAAGCCAGTTGGTATTGATATAAAAGAACAAAAAATGACACTACCTCTTATTCACGTTCTTAATATCGTAAGTAAAAAAGATAAGAAATGGATTATCAATTCTATTAAAAACCACAATAAAGATAAAAAGCGCGTAAACGAAGTTATTGCTTTTGTTAAAGATAATGGTGGTTTAGATTATGCTGTTACAAAAATGAAGGCTTTTCAAACTGAAGCCTTACAAATACTACAAAAATTTCCAGATTCTGAGTACAAAGCTTCTTTGGAATTAATGGTGAATTATGTGATTGAAAGAAAAAAGTAAAGCACTTTTTAAAGTTAAATAGAAAGTTATATATAGTATTTTAAAAGTCAGTAACTAAAATTAGTTACTGACTTTTTTTATATTTAATTAATTTATTTTTAGCTAAAGCCTTGATAATGTTATTACTAACCAAATTTTTAAATTAATTGTAAATTATATTATTAAAAATTATTATTATTTTTCAATCTCGAGGCAACCTTATCCATAAAAATTGCGTCTTTATAAATAGAACCACAAAACTAACAGTTTTTTGAAAGTTATTCAACTCTATAAAAATGAAACGAAGCTCATAAAACGAGCTCAAAAAAATAATCGTGAAGCACAACACGTATTATACGAGTTGCACGCGCCAAAAATGTTAAGTGTTTGTAGATATTACATTAAAGATTTACAACATGCTGAAGAAGCTATGTTAAACGGTTTTTTCAAAGTATTTAAAAATTTAAAGAGCTTTAAAAATGAAGGAAGTTTTGAAGGTTGGATAAGACGAATAATGGTTAGAGAATCTATTTCGTTTTTAAGACAACAAAAAAATATAGAATTTCCAGTTGAAGAAGTAGAATTTAAAAACGATTTCTCGAACATTATAAATAGTGAACTTGAGGTAGAACACATCCAGAAATTAATAGACAAACTACCAGAGGGCTATAAAATAGTATTTGTAATGTATGCAATAGAAGGCTATAAACACAGCGAAATTGCAACACTTTTAAGTATAAACGAAGGCACATCAAAATCACAATTATTTAAAGC
>Ga0079202_10000616_pt1 | contig 12172 bp, 8 predicted proteins | sample PorBlaBluebeHill_FD_68601 | JGI IMG/M metagenome (GOLD analysis project Ga0079202, IMG submission 68601) | Marine algae microbial communities from Blueberry Hill - Blueberry Hill, Maine | ecosystem: Host-associated > Algae > Red algae > Blade | place: USA: Blueberry Hill, Maine
CATGCGCTCCTACATGCGATTGAGCAAGTCAGCCTTTTTGGTTTGAAACTCGTTCTCGGTGATCACGCCCCGCAGTCGCAACTGATCCAGCTGCTCAATCTGTTCGGGGATCGAGAGCGAACGGTCACCGGGCACCGCCGCAGCTGCATGCGCTTTGGCCATGGCTGAGAATTCCTGGGACTTGTTGATTTCCATTGCCCGATAGATCTCTTGCTGGATCAGTTGTGGTTTGCGCACATTATCGAAGTGTTGTTGTCCGCCCTCACCCGCAGACTCGACGGTGAGGTCACCACTACCTACCAGCCGCTCAAACAAGCTGGTCGAGTAGAAGACCGTATTGATTCGCTCAAGCGGAATCTCGATGCCCTTTTTGGCAATGACACCGCTTCGAAAAATCAGCCGATCGGTGGTGACGACAAAGTTGACGCCGGCCCAGTTCAACCACCGCCAGGCCAGATTTAGCGCGGCAAACACGACCAGCGCGCCGAGCACATAGATCAGGATCGTGGGCGCTCCTAGCGCGCCAGCGACCGCCACGACCACGACGGCGGCAACAACAAGTGCGACCTGAGGAACGATGAACCACCAGTGCGGCCGCAGGTCAAGCAGAACTTCCTCGTTATTGTTCAACAGCTTTGGATCAAACGCCACTTCTCGACTCTATATCTCTGAGCCCACCGTCTCTAGTCCCAACCCAGTTCGTGCAGCCGGTCATCGTCGATTCCGAAATGGTGAGCGACCTCGTGCACGACCGTAGTGATGACCTCGTGCACGATGTCGTCGTCGTTATCGCAGATTGCGCAAATCGGCTTGCGGTAGATAAAAATTCGGTCCGGGAGCTCACCCCCGTAGTCGCCTCGTTCAGTCAACGGGATCCCGTCGTACAGGCCAAGAATGTCGGGATGCTCACCCCAATCCTCGATCAAGAACACCACGTTGTCGATCATGTCAGCGAGTTCGACAGGTATTAGGTCAATGGCATCCGCCACAAGCGTTTGGAATCGCTCCGAAGACATCTCGACCACAGGCCAGAGCTTGTCACACAGAGTAGGTAGTGTCGTTGCCATCATGTCCGATTCGCAGGTCTCTGCCGACGCCATGCTCGATGGGCTAGATCCCACCCAGCACCAGGCGGTCTCATCTGATCACAACCCCTTGGCCATCCTTGCCGGTGCTGGCAGCGGCAAGACTCGTGTTCTGACGCGTCGCATTGCGTATCGGGTTGCCAACGGATCAATTGACCCGCGACGGGCAATGTCGGTCACCTTTACCCGCAAGGCAGCAAGTGAGCTGCGGGTTCGCTTACGACAGCTTGGGCTGCGCGACGACATCACGACAGGCACATTTCACTCGCTTGCGTACGCACAACTTCACGAACGGTGGGCCGAGCGTGGCGTACGACCACCCGACATGCTCGACCGCAAGTTCGCAGTAATCGCCCGCCTCTTGGGCCGTCGAGCCGACACGTCTCTCATCCTCGACACCATGCATGAGCTTGAGTGGATAACCGCCCGCAACCTGTCATTCGAGCGCTACCCGCATGAGATCGATCGGCTCGATCGAAGGCCACCGCTACCGGTCGCCGACCTTGTACAAACCGCCAAGCGATACGCCGAAGAAAAGCGGCGCCAGCGCGTCATTGACTTCGATGACCTACTCACATTGGCTATTCGAGATATTGAGTCAGACGACGAGTACGCATCGGTTGTACGCTGGCGCCACCGGCACATTTTTGTCGACGAGTTCCAAGACGTGAACCCATTGCAGTTTCGGCTCTTGAGCGCATGGATCGGTGACGAGCCAGATCTTTGTGCGGTCGGCGACCCCAACCAGGCGATCTACGCCTGGAATGGTGCCGACTCGTGGTACCTGCGAAAGTTCACCCAGCACTTTCCTTCTGGCGGGGTCATCAAGCTTGGTCACAACTACCGGTCAACCCCCGAGATCATCGCCGCCGGACACTCGGTCCTGCCTAAACCCGACCGCGAGGCCGATCTACCAAAGACAGACCGGCCGAGCGGTCCCTCGCCATCGATCACCAAGTGCGACGACGACGGAGTCGAAGCAACCACGATTGCTCGAGCCGTTCGCGATCACGCTGGCCCCGGTATGGCGTGGTCGCTGCAAGCTGTGCTTGTCCGAACAAACGCGCAGGTTGCGTTGATCGCCAAGGCCCTCGAACGCAGCCAGATCCCGCATCGCGTGCGCGGCCGTTCAACACTGATTGAGCAGCCCGAGATTCGAAGCCTCCTCAAACTATTGCGCGATTCGCATGGTGAGCTCGGCACCGTGGTCGGGGATTTGCGAGCGGCGGTGACTGAGGCGGCTGACAATGGCGATGGACGCGAGACCGCTGCCGAGGCCGAGCGACACCGCAACCGTGAAGCGTTGCTCCAGCTAGCTATCGACCATGCGGCGTCGTTCCCATTGGCCACCGGGCCCGAGTTCGCATCGTGGCTCCACGCCTCCGCCGCCAAAGAAGCACTCGATTCCGGAGCTAACGCCGTCGACGTGCTCACCTTTCACGCCGCCAAAGGCCTTGAATGGGATGTCGTGCATCTCGCCGGGCTTGAGTCCGGCTACGTACCCATCTCGCAGGCGAACGGTCCGGCCGCGCTGAGCGAAGAGCGAAGACTGCTGCATGTTGGCATCACTCGTGCCCGTGACAAGGTCTTGATCACATGGGCCGCAAGGCGAACCTTCGGAGAACGGACCTCTCGCCGCAATCGGTCGCCATACCTCGACCATGTCGACGGTTCCGACAAAGCTGAATCGGTCCTCAAGCTGCAAGCTGAGACGGGCAACCAACGTGGTAAACGCAATCTGTCTGCCATGCGAACCATCTACGAAGACTCCGAGCCAGATTCTCCGTTGTACCTCGATCTCAAAAAGTGGCGTTCTGACACTGCTCGCGAACAAGGTGTGCCTCCCTACATCGTCTTTAACAACAAGACACTTGCCGCCATTGCCGCCCAACACCCGACCACGCACGATGAACTACTCGAAGTGTCTGGCATTGGCCCATCCAAGGCCGAACGTTACGGAGACGAGCTGCTCGAAATGATCAACGCTCGCTAGCGCCTACAGGTCAAACGGCATGAGCACGAGCACAACCGTGGCGTCAGATTCACGCAGAATGCGTTCGACCGTGTGCCCAAGGAACGGCTTGCCGTCGGGTCGTCGCAGGTTTGCCCCCATCACGACAAGGTCTGCTTCGAGCTCATCGACCAACGCCAGGATCTCATCGGCTGCGTCGCCCTTCCGCAAGGCCTGCTTGGTGTCAACGCCGAGCTCTTGCGCCATGGACGCGGCCTGAGACAGGACACGTTCTCCTACTTCTTGGACAGAGCGTTGCTCGGCACCTCCACGATTCAAGATGCCTTGCAATAACGAGTTGGGGTCATCTCGACTCATGATGTGAGCAAGGTGGACCTCAGTTCCGAGGTTGGCGCTCACGTTGAACGCAATCTCGCTTGCCGCCCGAGACGCTGGTGTGCCTGCAATTGGCACGACCGCCTTGGCGAACGCTGCTGGCAGACGATTAGCGCCGAGCGTGCGATTGCGTCGCACCAGCACAACCGGAATAGGGCTAGCCGATAGAAGTTCATCGACCCGCTCCGAAATGATGACGCCGGTGCGGTCTTGCTCGTCCGCGCCAACACCGATCACACCGAAACCTAAGCTGCTCTCGGCGATGATGACGTTGGCGACCTCGCTCGGGTAGGTCGTGCGCACCTTTCGGTGTTCGACCTGACGACCGTAGAGCGTGTTGATAAGCGGCTCAATATTGGCGACCTCTGGCGTAGGCCCCGCAGTAATCACGGTTGCGGCTGCTTCGTCAGGCCAGGCCAGATGTAGCACCTGAGCCGCTGCAATAGAAGCAGGATCGCCGTCGCTAGGGATAAGGAGACGTGAGCTCTTCACCACAAGGTTGCGATCGAGGGCAGCCTCTCGCTCTAGTCGTGCCACCTCTGCCTCGCTACCATCCCAGCCCTTCACGACCATGCGCAGGCCAACCGAAGCAATTACGCTGGTCACGACCGGTACAAGCACGATTGCGGTGAACGCAACGGTGTTAAACACACCAACGGCTGCGCCAACAGTCGCTATCACGATTTCTAGCGCGCCACGGGCATTCAGCCCGGCGCCGAGGGCGAGGGCGCCGCGATGCGTTCGCCCTGCCATTCGCGCACCGACGTACGCACCAATGAACTTTGCGACGACTGCCACCGCAATAATCACGAGTGTCCAGAGAATCGCCGTGCGATTCCCAAGCTCACGCAGATCGACTCGCAGGCCAGCCGTTGCGAAGAAAATGGGCGCAAAGAAGCCGAGTGTTAAACCCTCGATCTGTTCAAGCGTGTGCTCATGCTGAAACCGAGAGCGGTGCAAAAGAACACCGGCAACAAATGCGCCGAGTACGGCTTCGACGCCAAGTCGTTGGGTCACAACACCGAATCCGAGCATGGAGACGAGCGCAATTGTCAGTGCACCCGACACGCCAGCGTCGACTCGACGCATTTGCCGCAGCGCCAGGTCAACAAGCCGTTGGCCAATTGTCATGGCAAAGGCAATGAAGATGATCAGTGGAATGATGGTCTTCAAGATCTGACTGATGCTGATTTCGCCCGACTGAGCGAGCCCGGTGAATATGCCGAGCAGTAACCAGCCAACGACGTCGTTTGCCATACCGGCCGCAACAGTGATTTGACCGAAGTCTCGTCGCATTAGCCCGAGTTCACTAAGAATTTTGGCGACGACCGCCAACGACGAGACGCTCAGTGCCAAGGCAACGAAGAGCGCAAAGTTCACCCGTTCTGCACCTTCAGCCACGAAGACCTCGGGCAACATATAGCCAACGGCGAGACCGCCAAACAACGGCAGAATCAGACTGCCCGCCGTTACCAGCGCTGCGGGACGGCCGAGTTTCTGAATCAGGTTGAGGTCGGTCTCAAAGCCAGTCACGACCAAAAGCAACGCCACACCAACCCAAGCAACGCCGAGTAGCGCCGCCGACTGGACCTCTTCATGACCCTCGTTGAGGAACCAGCTAAAACCCTCTGGCCAGAATGTTCCGAACACCGATGGGCCAAGCAGCAGACCTGCACCTAGTTCGCCAATAACACCAGGCAAACCAATCTTGCGCATCATCCATCCGAGTGCCCTCGCAAACACGACGATGACAAAGAGTTGAACCCAAAAGACGAGCAGTTCATGCTCATCAAACGGAATGAGCTCGGGCATCGCTATCCGTTCGCGCCAATCGCGAAATCTGCGTAGATGGGAATGTGATCACTCGGTTTGTGGCCTTCCCATGCTTTGCGGCCGTTGCGGTCGACAAGCGCGCCGGTCACGCTCTCCAGCAAGGGAGCGGACGCCAAGATGAGATCGATGCGAATGCCCTGGCGTTTGTGAAAGCGTCCGGCGGTGTAGTCGTAGTAGCTGAAGAGGCCAGGGCTGTCTGGGTACACATGTCGAAAGGTGTCGCTGAGTCCCCATGCCTTGATGTCGTCTAAGGCCGCACGTTCCGGCTTGGTCACGTGCGTCTTGCCCTCGAACGCTTTGCGATCCCAGACGTCGTCGTCTTCTGGAGCGATGTTGAAGTCACCGAGCACAGCTACTGGCTGCTCGGGGTCACAGTTCTGCTCTAGGTGGGCACGAAGTCTGGCGAGCCACGCAAGCTTGTAGCGATAGTGATCGTGATCCACCTCTCGCCCGTTCGGCACATAGACCGAAGCGATGCGAACCCCGCCGCATGTAGCCCAGATGATTCGAGCATCAGCGTCTGCGCTACCGCCATCGAGGAAGTCGACGGTTACGTCTTCGAGTCCCACTTTGCTCAGGATGGCGACACCATTCCACTGGCCTTGGCCATGGTGTGCTGATGCGTACCCCATGGCCTCGAATGCCTCCGTGGGGAAGGAATCGTTTGCCAGCTTGGTCTCTTGCATGCACAACACATCGGGTTGCATACGTCCGAACCACTCTTCGACGCGTGGCAGGCGCGCCTTCAGCGAGTTCACATTCCAGCTAGCGATTCGCATGACGACCGAGACTACTCGGCAGGCGACCAAAGCAAGGCAAAGGTTCGCTCTACCTACTAAACAGCTCACTCTCATTTGAGTTCCTACACTGTCTGAATGACCAAGCACGCCGTACCCGGCGATTCAGAGCGTCACCCCGGACCAAACGCCTGGTTGCTCGAAGAGATGCGTTCCCAGTTCGAACACGAACCGGACCGACTCGACGACGACTCGCTGAGTTTCTTCGCAACGTCTCACCAGCCGACAGAGACATCAGCGCCTGCGTTACCAGCAGCTGCAATGCCCACAGCCGCACCGCCGACCGCAGCGCCAACCCCGGCACCAGCACCCGCCACGTCAGCGTCACCAGCACCGGCTGCGCCAGGTGCAACTGCACCGACTGAAACAACCGAGCCTGCTGGGGACCCGCTGCGCGGCGCTGCCGCTCGCATCGTTGAGAATATGGAAGCAAGCTTGGGCGTACCCACCGCAACAAGCTTTCGTGACATCCCCGCCAAAATGCTCGAAGCGAATCGGCGGGTAATCAACGGTTACTTGCGCCGAACCCGAGGTGGCAAGGCGAGCTTCACCCACCTGATCGCGTGGGCAACCGTTCGCGCAATCGCCGATCACGTCCCCGCGATGAACTCGACATACCTCGAGGGGCCCGACGGCAAACCTCGACTTGAACGTCACGACCAAATCGGACTCGGCGTCGCAGTTGATGTCCAGAAGTCAAACGGGACCCGCACGCTGCTGGTCCCAACTTTGCGTGACGCTGCAGGAACCGACTTCATGGGTTTCGTAGCAAAGTACGACGACCTCATCGCCCGCGCTCGCATCAACAAACTGACACTTGAGGACTTTGGTGGCACCACAGTTTCTCTAACGAACCCTGGTGGCATTGGCACCGTGCAATCAGTTCCGCGCCTCATGCCAATGCAGGGCGTGATTGTTGGTGTTGGGTCGATCGCATTGCCGGCTGCGTGGCAGGCCGCCGACCCTCGCACGGTTGCAGACCTCGGGATTTCCAAGGTCGTGACGATCACGAGCACGTACGACCATCGCATCATCCAAGGGGCCGAGTCCGGCGAGTTTCTGCAAGCCATCCACCGACTACTCGTTGGCGAACACGACTTTTACGACGGCATTTTCAACTCGGTTGGTGTGCCATATCAGCCAATCAGCTTCAATCCCGATCGTGCGCCTGGCAGCACCGACGAGACGCTGACAAAGCAGATTGCGGTCAACCAGTGCATCAACATGCACCGCGTCCGGGGTCACCTAATCGCTGACCTTGACCCGCTTGGTTTGCGTGAGTCGTACGCGGACATTGATATCGACCCTGAAACCTATGGCCTCACGGTTTGGGATCTCGACCGCGAGTTCTTGCATACCGACTACGCATATGCAGGCAAGGCCCCGGCCCGCAAGATGATCCTGAGAGACATTCTCGGGGAAATGCGTGACGCGTATTGCCGCACCGTCGGCATCGACTATATGCATATTCAAAATGCTGAAGAGAAGCGCTGGATCCAACGGTCCGTCGAAGGCGTGGACCGTACGCCGAAAGATGACGAGAAACGACACATTCTGAGTCGTCTGAATGCCGCCGAGGCGCTTGAAAGCTTCTTGGATCGCAAGTACCCGGGCACGAAAAGATTTGGCCTCGAAGGTGGTGAGAGCGCCATTCCCATCCTGGATGCAATCGTGAGCGATGCTGCCGATGTTGGCCTGGGCGAAGTCATCGTCGGCATGGCGCACCGTGGCCGTCTCAACGTTTTGGTCAACATTGTCGGAAAGACCTATGAGCGCCTGTTCCGTGAATTCGAAGTCGGCATCGAGGAAGACTCGATTCAGGGATCAGGCGACGTCAAATATCACCTGGGCATGCAAGATGTCTTCACGTCGCGCAACGGCAACACGATCCCCGTACGACTTGCGGCGAACCCATCACACCTAGAAGCCGTCAATCCTGTTGTCGAAGGAATAGCACGAGCCATAAGCGATCTCTATCCGGTGAGCGATGAAGCCGATGATCATCCAATCCTGCCGCTGCTTATCCATGGAGACGCCGCCTTTGCCGGCCAGGGCGTTGTGAGCGAAACGCTGAGCATGTCACAAATCGAGGGGTTTGCCGTTGGCGGCACGGTGCACCTCGTCATCAACAACCAGGTCGGCTTTACAACTACCGCTGAGGCACAACGGTCCTCGACCTACCCGACCGATGTCGCCCGCATGGTGCAAGCACCCATTTTCCACGTCAACGGCGACGACCCCGAAGCTTGCGTCTGGGCTGCTCACCTTGCATTCGAGTACCGACAGAAGTTCAACAAAGACGTCGTCATCGATATGTGGTGTTACCGCCGACGCGGCCACAACGAAGGTGATGACCCCAGCTACACCCAGCCGCTCATGTACCGAGTCATTGATGAGCTGCCATCAGTGCGCCACAAGTATCTGGACTTGCTCGTAGACCGAGGTGATGTCGATGCCGAAGAAGAGCAAGCAGCTCGGCAGGATTTTGACCAGCGACTTCAAGCAGCGCTCGATGCAACCCGTGAGACTGCGCCGTCAAAGGATCTGCAGGCAGCGGCACCACCCGAGCCCCTGGGCGTGCTACCCCATGTCGACACCGCAATCGATAGTGCCGTGATCGAGCAGATCTATGCGGCGCTAAAGCGTCGACCCGAAGGCTTCACCTTGCATCCAAAGCTGGAGCGCCAGTTCGAACGGCGCGACCAACTGTTTTCATCGGGCCGAGTCGACTGGGCCATCGCTGAAGCCATGGCATTCGGTTCGCTTCTCAACGAGGGTACGTCGCTGCGACTGACGGGCCAGGACAGCCGACGCGGTACGTTCTCGCATCGCCACTCGACACTCGTCGATCACAAAACCGGCGGCGAGTACCGCCCACTCGACGATGTCCGACTCGTAACGGCACAGTTCTCCGTATTCGATTCGATGCTCAGCGAGTATGCCGCACTCGGATTTGAGTACGGCTACGCCATTGCCAACCAAGATGCGCTTGTTATTTGGGAAGCCCAGTTTGGTGACTTTGTCAACGGTGCACAAATCGTGATCGACCAGTTCATTGTGAGCGGCGAGGACAAGTGGAAGCAAGGTTGCGGCCTCGTCTTGCTGCTGCCGCACGGATTCGAAGGCCAGGGTCCCGAACACTCTTCTGCTCGCATTGAGCGGGTGCTCCTTGCATGCGCCGAGGACAACATTCAAGTTGCGAACGCCAGCACGGCCGCACAGTACTTCCACCTGTTGCGTCGCCAGATCCTGCGACCAGTCCGCAAGCCGCTGTTTGTCTTTTCACCCAAGTCACTTTTGCGAGCGAAGCAGGCGCACTCATCCATCGAGGACCTAACGCAAGGAACCTTCGAAGAGTTGCTCGATGACCCGACGCTCCCAGCAAGTCGTGTCAATGACGTCGAGTATGTCGTGATCTGCAGCGGCAAGGTCGCCTACGACATGATTAGCGCTCGCGACGACGCGGATGCTCCGATCGCTGTGCTACGAGCGGAGCAGCTCTATCCGTGGCCCGCCAACAAGCTTGCTTCTACGCTCGCCCGCTATCCGAATGCCAAACACATCGTTTGGCTCCAAGAAGAGCCCGAGAACATGGGGGCGTGGAACTTCGTCAAGGGGCGTCTCTACGAGAGCCATGGCGACGAGTTCGAAATCAAGCGCGTGAGCCGACCTGAGTCAGGCTCACCAGCTACGGGGAGCGCAAGTATCCATGCACAAGAGCAGACACAGTTGATCGATCGTGTGCTTTCGTTGCCGATCGGTGTCGAATACCACTAGCTGCTCGCCCCATAGGCATATGTGACCAGCAACCGGCTGCCCGACCTTCGGTTCGGTGCTGTTTCGTGGCATCGTTAACGCATTGTGCACATGACTGATGTCCCACCCGTGTCTGACACGACGCTTGGCGCGTTCACCGATGTTGGCCCGTGGAACCTTGACTTCGAAGACCTGCCCTGGCTAGAGAACATTGACCAGTTGCGAGACCTCATTCGGGCCAAGGTGCCCGAACTCACCAAGCGACGCCTACTGCCGCCGGGGCGCCGCGTCGGCACCATTCTTGGTTCGTTCGCCTGGGCTCTGGGGCGATGGAAGGTCGCCAAGTTGCGAGGACTTGAAGGCAGCGAATCCAAGCAGGAACTGTCGTTGCGCCTTCGTCTTGCGTCAGAACGGCTCGGATCGACCTACATCAAGCTTGGCCAGATCATCTCGTCGGGAGAAGGCGTCTTTCCCGAAGAGCTCGTGACCGAGTTTCGCAAATGCCGAGATCAGGTTCCTGCCGAACCATTTTCTGTTGTGAAAGAGATTGTTGAAGCCGATCTTGGCCGCCCCATCGCCGACGTCTTTCTTCGTTTCGACCAGGAGCCGCTCGCAGCGGCCAGTATCGCCCAGGTACACCGAGCCGAGCTCATGGTCGACGGCAAACCCACCGAAGTCGTCGTCAAGGTGCAGCGGCCGAAAATCGGCGAGTCCGTGCATGCCGACATCGCTGCATCGGCCTGGTTAGCACCGTTCCTGGTTGGACGCATCCCCGTCGCTGCGCTCGCAAACCCACCTGCGCTCGTTGAGGTGTTTGCACAGTCGATCGTTGAGGAGCTCGACTTCCGCTTGGAAGCGTCGAACATGCTCGACGTTGCCCGATCCTTGAAATCACTGGAGCAGAACGGCTACGTCGTACCGCGTCCGCATCCACGTTTGGTGACCAAACGGGTCCTGGTCATGGAACGGCTTGACGGTTTCCAGTTCGACGACATCGAGCGACTCAAAGCCGAGAACATCGATCCACACGAAATCGTCCGCACCGGCATGGTCGGTTTTCTCGAAGGCGCCATGGTGAACGGCATCTTCCACGGCGATCTCCACGGAGGCAACCTCTTTGTCCGGCCTGATGGCAAGACGGCACTGCTCGACTATGGCATCGTTGGGCGACTAACCGAGCCAAAGCGAATCGCGTTTCTCAAGATGCTCATGGCGTCGACCACGAACAACGTGCATGCACAAGTCGAGGCGATCCGTGACCTCGGGGCATTGCCAGAAGACGTCGACATCGACCAGGTGATTCGTGAACTTGGCCTGGATGGCACCGGTGTGGATCCACTCGCGTTGTCCCAAACTGAGCTGGTCGCAGAAGTCAACCGCCTAGTCAAGGCCATGCTTGGCTATGGCGCCCGCATGCCTCGCGAGCTCATGCTGTTTGCAAAGAACATGGTGTTCCTTGAGGGAGCAATCTCGACGCTCACTCCTGACCTCGACCTGTTCGCCGAAATCACCCATATCGCTGTGTGGTTTGCCAAGCGTCATGGCAACCAGCTCGCGGCTGACATCGGCATCAAGACCGATGATTTCGAGGTTGATCTCACGGCGATGAAGGGCCAGTTCGGCGTTGACCCAGCCACAGAACAATTTACTTATCGCGAGCTTCAAGAACGTCGCGAACTCATCGCTCGCCGTTTCGCCGGACGCGAATAGTTCGGCCTCGTCGGGTTCGGTCCGACCTACCCAACGTAGTCTCCTACATAGTCCATCGGGCCCAGTTCGCCGAATTCGAGATCAGCTCCGAACCTACGCTGCGATATGGGCATTTGGTCAAGGCAGTTTCCTCTACGGCACTGACGGTTTCTCTCTTGGCGCTCCTCGCGAGCGTGCTCACTCAAGCGCCACCGGCTGAGGCCGAAGATGTCGTCAACAGCGCTGTTGACTATGGCGCAAGTCATGCCCCGCTCGTACTTGACGCTGCGGGAAACCCGTCGTTGCTTTTGTCAGCATCGCCGACGAAAACCTGCACATTTTGCATTGCGACGACCCGAACTGCGCACCCGGCGGCAACACGATCACGATCCACGGTGTGATCGACGGCTACAGCCTCCTTTGCCTCGCTTGCACTTGGCCAAAACAACAACCCAGTCGTGGCCCACATGCAGTTGCCATCCTTGGACTTGCGAGTGCTGAGCTGCGATGACCAAAGTGCGTCAACGGTGGTGACACGATCGTGCACGCCGACACCGAAGACAGCGTCGGCTTCCATTCGGCACTTGCACTCGACGCTGCGGGCAACCCCGTTATTGCCTACAACGGCAACAACTTTGTGAACGATGTCAAAGTGTTGTACTGCG
>Ga0079202_10000621_pt1 | contig 12149 bp, 11 predicted proteins | sample PorBlaBluebeHill_FD_68601 | JGI IMG/M metagenome (GOLD analysis project Ga0079202, IMG submission 68601) | Marine algae microbial communities from Blueberry Hill - Blueberry Hill, Maine | ecosystem: Host-associated > Algae > Red algae > Blade | place: USA: Blueberry Hill, Maine
TATTAATTTTTCATTGCTCTAATGAAAAAGAAAACACAAAAAAAATGATGAGAAATACATAATTAAAATTGAAGCAAACAAATCTTTAGATGATTACACTTCAATAATTAATGGCAAATTAGGCAATTTAAATTTGTTTAAAGAAATTAATATTAAAAGTGATTATGAAATAAAATTTGCAAATTATAATAATGCTTATTATTTAAATGGACGTGGTTTCGATAACGATGGAGGACATGTTATTTTTAGACAACAAGTAAAGATTACAAAAATTAAAGACGGCCCGCAAAAATTAGAACTTATGCGTAATGGCGAATCGTGTACAGGAGTTAATTGCAAAAAATGTTTATTTGCCGCAGATGGTGGTTGTAACTGCGATCGTGCTGGCGAAGTTGGTAAACCCTCATATTGTAACCACAAAATTGAAATTACTACAGAAGATTGAAACAATAATTAGATAATGTTTTAAACTCCCAAATAACTTTGGGTGTTTTTTTGTTACTCTTTTATAATTTTTTTAACTGAAATAACATTTTTTTCATTTTTAATTATTAAAAAATAAATACCAGCTTTTAATAATGAAAAAACAATTTTATTTGAATTAATTAATAACTTTCCTTGACTATTATATAATTTAAGATTTATAATTCTTTTTTTAGATAGAATATTTAAATGCGATTTAAATGGATTTGGGTAAATAGAAAATGAATCGATTTCAAAATTAGAAGTTGATAATACATTGTATTCTGCTTCTGTTTCAACAAAAGAAGAATTACTTCCCACTTGCCAATTTTCATAATCATTTACTAAATTATTAGCATCAACAGCATTATCAACAAAAATGCAAGTTAAATTAGAATTAACTCTGCTCTAAATTTTCAATAAGTGTTAGATGAATCAGAAAATGTTACTGCTAAAAGACCATTAGCATTATTATTTACATTTAATTAGTTTAAATTATTACTATAACACCAAAACTTCTGTAATAAATTGTTTGAACTTACATCTAATTCTGTTAAACTATTTTCGGCACAAAATAATTCTTCTAATTATGTATTAAGAGTTAGATCTAAGGTTGTTAAATTATTTAGACTACAATTTAACAGCGTTAAGGAATTATTATTAGCTAATACCAACTTTGTAAAGTTATTAGAAAAATAAAATAATCTTAATAAATTGACATTACTACTTAAATCCACAGACATTAAATTATTCTAACCAATGTTTAAAGTTTCTAAAGCAGTAAAACTTTCTATTCCTGATAAATCGGAAAAATTTTATTTCTAACATTTAAATTAGACAACGACTCAACATCCGCAGTTAAAACCATACCATTAACAACACCGTCACTATCAATACCGTCATCAATTAAAGCTTGTTAAAAAGAAGCATCTGGTATATTTGTTGTTTGGCAGTTAGCTTGAAAAAATGGAAATAAAGAAATAAATAAGTAAGTGAAAAAGTGGATTTAATCATTAATGGGCCTTGCAATAAATAATATTGAATAATTATTTTATAAAGATACTTTTTAAATTAAAAAAAATATAACTAAATCACTAAATAAACTTATTTAAACCCATTTCATTAATCGCTCCATGGCTTGCATGAGCAACCACTACTCCATTTTTTATAATCAATAGTTGAGGTGATTGATGCATCACTTGAAACTTAAAACCTACTTCGTTAGAGGTTTCTCGATAGTTTAATAAATCTAAATAATATAAATCTATATTTAAGTCTAAGTCGTAAGCCGAAACAAATTGATTCATTACCATTCTACTAATACCACATCGCGTAGAATGTTTAAAAATGGCTTGTGTTTTTGTTTTAGACTTTTTTAAAATAGTATCTAACTGCTTGACTTCTGTAAGGGAAATCCAAGGTAATAGTTTTTCTTCTTTTGGCTCTTTAGAGCCGAATAATTTTTTGAACATAAATAATATTTTTTTATTTCCGTCTAAACACAAATATTTTAACTTAATAAATAGTCGAAAGATTTTTTAAACATTACAAACTGACTAAAAGTCATTTAAAATCAACGCCTAACAGACATTTTGTCTTGTAATTATAATTGGTAAGATAATTGAAATATAGCTAAAAGTAAAAAGAAAAATAAATAACATTTCTGTAGTTTATTTGAAGGACTTTTGAAGGACTTTCAGAAATAAAAAAATAATAAGATTTCCGTTTTCACGGAAATAACAAAACAAAATTAAATTATGAATTTTAACAATTATACAATAAAATCTCAAGAAGCCATACAACAAGCTCAACAGCTTGCGCAAGCTTCTGGTAACGGACAAATAGAAAACGAGCATATTTTTAAAGCCATTTTTGAAGTTGATGAAAACGTATTGCCTTTCATATTAAAAAAAATGAATGTAAATGTGCCAATGGTAAAACAAATTTTAGATAAACAAATTGAAAGCTTTTCAAAAGTTTCTGGTGGAGAATTAGGGATTTCTCGCGACGCATCAAAAGCCTTAAACGAAGCGGCAATTATTGCTAAAGACCTAAGCGATGAGTTTGTTTCTATAGAGCATTTAATTTTAGCTATTTTTAAATCTAAAAGTAAAATTGCACAGGTTTTAAAAGATCAAGGTGTTACAGAAAAAGGCTTAAAAGCAAGTATAGATGAGTTACGTCAAGGAGACAGAGTAACTTCACAAAGTCAAGAAGAAACGTATAACGCCCTTAATAAATATGCTAAAAACCTAAATCAATTAGCAAAAGACGGAAAATTAGACCCAGTTATTGGTCGTGATGAAGAGATTAGAAGAATATTACAAATCTTATCACGTAGAACTAAAAACAACCCAATATTAGTTGGAGAACCAGGAACCGGTAAAACTGCCATTGCAGAAGGTTTAGCACATAGAATTGTAGATGGAGATATTCCTGAAAATCTTACAGACAAGCAAATTTTTGCGCTTGATATGGGATCACTAATTGCTGGTGCAAAATTTAAAGGTGAGTTTGAAGAGCGCTTAAAAGCCGTAATAAAAGAAGTAACAAATAGCGATGGAGACATCGTTTTATTTATAGACGAAATCCACACACTTGTTGGAGCTGGTGGAGGACAAGGCGCAATGGATGCTGCAAATATTTTAAAACCTGCTTTAGCGCGTGGCGAACTTCGTGCCATTGGTGCAACCACTTTAGACGAGTACCAAAAATATTTTGAAAAAGATAAAGCATTAGAGCGTAGATTCCAGAAAGTAATGGTAAACGAGCCAGATACCGAAAGTGCTATTTCTATACTTCGTGGTATTAAAGAAAAGTACGAAACGCATCATAAAGTGCGTATTAAAGACGAAGCTATAATTGGAGCAGTAGAATTATCGACACGTTATATTACTAACAGGTTTTTACCAGATAAAGCTATTGATTTAATGGATGAAGCTGCTGCGAAATTGCGTATGGAAATAAACTCTAAACCAGAAGAACTTGATGTTTTAGACAGAAAAGTAATGCAACTTGAAATTGAAATTGAAGCCATTAAAAGAGAGAAAGATGAAGTAAAACTAAAGTCTCTAAGAAGCGATTTAGCAAATATAAAAGAAGAACGCAACGAGATTAATGCCAAGTGGAAAAGCGAAAAAGAAGTTGTAGATGCTATTCAAAACACAAAGCAATCTATTGAAAACTTTAAAATTGAAGCAGAAAAGGCCGAGCGCGAAGGCGATTATGGTAAAGTAGCAGAATTACGCTACGGAAAAATTAAGGAAGCGCAAGAAGCTCTTGAAAATATGCAGATAGAATTTAATGCAAATTCTGAAACCTCCTTAATTAAAGAAGAAGTTACTTATGAAGATATTGCCGAAGTTGTTGCAAAATGGACAGGAATTCCTGTTACAAAAATGCTACAAACCGACCGTGAAAAGCTTTTAAAATTAGAAAACGAACTACACAAACGTGTTGTTGGTCAAGAAGAAGCTATTGTAGCTGTTAGTGATGCTGTTCGTCGTTCGAGAGCTGGATTACAAAACCCGCAAAAACCTATTGGAACCTTCTTGTTTTTAGGAACAACAGGTGTTGGTAAAACAGAATTAGCAAAAGCATTAGCTGAGTATTTATTTAACGACGAAAGCGCCATGACCAGAATAGACATGAGTGAATACCAAGAACGCCATGCAGTAAGCAGACTTGTTGGTGCTCCTCCTGGATATGTTGGCTACGAAGAAGGTGGACAATTAACCGAGGCTGTGAGGCGTAAACCATATTCGGTTGTTTTATTAGATGAAATTGAAAAAGCGCATCCAGATACTTTTAATATTTTATTGCAAGTATTAGATGAAGGCCATTTAACAGATAATAAAGGTAGAATTGCAGATTTTAAAAACACGATTATAATCATGACTTCAAACATGGGAAGCCAATTAATACAAGATCGTTTTGCTGCCACAAAAGATATTGAAACAGCTATGGAAGCTGCAAAAGTAGATGTTTTAGGCTTACTAAAACAAACTGTAAGACCAGAGTTTTTAAATAGAATTGATGATACGATCTTGTTTACACCGCTTTCTAAAGAAAACATTACAGAAATTGTCGACCTTCAGCTTAAAAGTGTAACAAAAATGATTGCCCAACAAGGCATTATTTTCGATGCAACACCAGAAGCCATAACTTATTTAGCAGAAAAAGGTTACGATCCAGATTATGGTGCACGACCTGTTAAAAGAGTAATACAAAAAGAAGTATTAAATGCATTAAGTAAAGAAATTTTATCTGGAAAAGTAACTACAGATAGCATTATATTATTGGATGCTTTCAATAAACAATTAGTCTTTAGAAATCAAGGTGATTTGGTTTCGAATGAAGTGTAATATTTTGTTATTTAAAAGAATGCACGACTGTATAATCTACCATATATAGAAGATTTTCGCTTTGCTCTAAATAACAACAAATCACAAAGTATTGTTAATTCAAAATAAACCAGAAATTAGCACGTTTTAAAAATAATGGTTAGTTAGTTTGAAAAAGCGGCATAAAACGTTTTACGTTATGTGTTGCTTTTTTATTTTTAATTTGTTAACTTATATCGCTAATAATCAATTTAACATGGGCATATTTCATTATCATAATCTTGAGGATTCAGAAGTCTTTATTTTCGATGATTTTTTAATTAATCAAATAAAAGAAGGTGTTTTTGTTGAAGAAAGACATAACGAAAAATTATACGAAATCATTCAAAAATACTTCCTCGGAAAAAACATAGCATACATTTCTAATCGTGTAAAATCTTATTCTGTAGATCCATTGGTGTATCATAAAACCGAAAAAATACCAAATTTAGTTGCTATCGCTGTAATTCCAGAAAATGCACTCATGCGAGATAATGCAGAATTTGAAAAAAAATTCTACGGTAAAAGTTATGGGATTTTCGAAAATCTAACTGATGCTATTGCTTGGGTAAATAAAATACTAGAAAAATAATTACTTCAGAAAAAAAAGATTATTGTATTGTAATGTTATCTAATGCTAAGCTTTTAGACGAACGTTTAATAGTTTCTTTAAACAACTTAGCATTAATCTCTGCTTTCCAAATAGGAACAATTTTTTTAAGCCTGTGTTTTCCAGCTTCAGAATTTACAATTTCTGGAAATGCAATTTCAAAAACTTCTAACATGACATGAGTTGCAGTAGATGCTCCTGGAGAAGCACCAAGTAAGCAGGTAATACTACCATTTTTACTTTTTACTACTTCTGTTCCAAATTGCAGTTTCCCGCCTTCATATTCGTCCTTCTTAATAATTTGTACACGTTGTCCTGCAATTAATATTTCCCAATCTTCACTTTTAGCGTCTTTTACAAATTTTCGCAAATCGTTCATTCGATCTTCGTGAGAGGCTGTTACTTGCTCTACAAGATATTTAGTTAATGGCAAATTGTCCCAAAAGGCACTTAACATTGGTTTTATATTATCCGTTTTAATAGATTTAAACAAATCTAATACAGAGCCTTTTTTTAAAAATTTAGGACTAAAACCTGCAAATGGTCCAAACATTAATTGGCGTTTACCATCTATAAATCGTGTGTCTAAATGCGGTGTGGACATTGGTGGATCGTTTGGTCCAGCCTTGCTATACACTTTACCTAAATGCCTGTTTATTAGTGCTTCATTTTTACAAACCAACCATTCTCCACTTACAGGAAAACCACCATAGCCTTCTTTTTCTTCAATTTCAACCTTTTGTAAAAGCAATAAACTTCCGCCTCCAGCTCCTATAAAAACATGTTTTGCATCGAGAAATTGTTTTTTTCCTGTTATTGTGTTTTTTACTTCTACAGACCACTCTACATCATCGTCTGGATCGATATCTATTACATCTTCGTTGCAATAAACTGGTGTATTAAATTCGGTTTCTAATATTGAAAATAGTTTTTCTGTAAGCGAACCAAAATTCATTTCTGCACCACGTGATATTCTTGTGGCAGCCATAACTTCATCCTCACTTCTATTATTTACAATTAGTGGAAACCATGTTTTCATTTTTTCTAAAGAGTCTGTAAATTCCATATCTTCAAACATAAAATGATGTTTTAAAGTTTCAAATCTTTTCTTTAAAAAAACAACATTATCATGTCCTGTAACCCAACTGTGGTGTGGCATAGGATTTATAAAGTCTTTTGGATTTTCAATTAAATTTTCTTCAACTAAAAAACTCCAAAATTGTTTAGATAATTCAAACTGTTTGCAAATTTTATAAGCTTTAGAGCAATCTACTGTATCTCCTTTTTCTGGCGTGTAATTTAATTCGCATAAAGCCGAATGTCCTGTTCCTGCATTATTCCAAGCTGCAGAGCTTTCCTGTGCGACTTTATCTAAACGTTCTAAAATTAAAATTTTGAGCTCTGGTTTTACCAATTTTATAAGCAAAGCTAAGGTTGCACTCATGATGCCTGCTCCAACGCATATTAAATCGTAATCTGTATTTATATCGACTTTATTTTCAATCATTTCAACTATTTTAGCCTAAATATAAAACAAAATTGTATTTTAAATATTGAATTTAATATCTTTAGTTTTACGAATTAATTTATATCCTTTTTATGAAACACTTTATAATCTCGCTATTCGTTATTACATTATTTTCTTGCTTAAATGCAAGTTCTAAATCTAAAACAGATATTAAAATTGAAGACAACGAATCTACTTCAACCTACTATTTTGTAAGACATGCAGAGAAAAACACAGAACAGACTGATAATCCAGATTTGCTACCTGCTGGAGAAATTAGAGCAGCGAATTATGCCGACTATTTTAAGAGCATTAAATTAGATGCAGTTTATTCCTCTAACTTTACAAGAACTTTAGAAACTGCAAAACCAACTGCTATGGCTCAAAATTTAGAAACTACAGTTTACAATCCTTCTTCTATAGATTACAAAACGTTTTTAGAAGATACTAAAAATGAAACCGTATTATTTGTTGGACATAGTAATACCATTCCTAATTTTATAAACAACATTATTGGCGAAGAAGTATATAATGAAATCGACGAAAGCATTTACAACAATATCTTTATTGTAAACATTACAAATGGCGAAATAAAACACGAACTAAAAACGTTAGATTAATTCTAATGTTTTAGCTTTGTCAATTCATGCAAAAAAAAATAAACATACTTAACAAAAAAGCTAAATTTCAATACGAAATATTAGATAAATACACTGCTGGATTAGTTTTAACAGGTACAGAAATTAAAGCTATAAGAAGTAGCAAAGCATCTATTGCAGAAGGCTTTTGCGAATTTAACCACCAAAATGAATTGTTTGTTATTAACATGACTATTCAAGAATACGATCATGGTAATTATTACAATCATGCACCAAAAGCAGAACGTAAACTATTATTAAACAAAAAAGAATTAAAAAAGCTTGAAAAAGAGGTTACAAATTCTGGTTTAACAATAATTCCTTTACGCTTGTTTATTAACGAAAAAGGCTTTGCTAAGTTAGACATAGCCTTAGCAAAAGGTAAAAAGCTTTTTGACAAGCGAGAAACTATTAAAGATCGTGACAACAAACGAGATTTAGCACGTATTAAGAAAAACTTCTAAATTTTGGCATTTCTATAACAAGAGCCTTTAAGTTTTATTTCTATGTTTGATTTTTTATTATAGGCAACCATTTTTAAAAAAAATGCGTCTATAATAATAAAGACATCAATTAGAAATAAAATCCAACTCATGAAAAAAACTTTACTACTATTAATTTTATTAGTTTTTTCTACTCTTACTTTTGCACAAATTACAGGAAATGTAACTGATAATACAAACGAAACATTGCCTTTTGTAAATGTTTATGTAAACGATACCTATATAGGTACCACTACTAACGAAAATGGAAAATACACGCTAAAGGTTACAAAAGCAGGAGATTATACTATTGTTTTTCAATATTTAGGTTTTAAAACCCTGAAAAAAACGGTTTCAATTAAAAGTTTTCCGTTTGTATTAGATGCTAAATTGGAAGAAGAAAGCATGTCTTTAAGTGAAGTGGTTATTAATTCCGAAGAAAATCCTGCCAATCAAATTATAAGAAATACAATAGCTAAACGTAAGCAAGTATTAGAAAAACTAAGCGAATACAAAGCTAATTTCTATTCTCGCGGACTTTTAAAAATTAAAGATGCGCCAGAAAAAGTATTTGGTCAAGAAGTTGGAGATCTTGGTGGTGGCTTAGACTCCACACGAAGTGGTATTTTTTATCTCTCTGAAACTATTTCTAAACTTGAATACCAAAAACCAAGACGTTTAAAAGAAAAAATTATTGCGTCTAAAGTAAGTGGAGACGATAATGGTTTTAGTTTTAACAATGCTACAGACGTTAATTATAACTTTTACAACAACACCTTCGATCTTGGTAATACTGTAATTTCGCCTATTGCAGATTACGCTTTTAATTACTACAAATATAAGCTTGAAGCTGTTTTTTACGATGATAATAACAACTTAATAAATAAAATACTAATTACACCAAAACGAGATAACGATGCTGCTTTTTCTGGTTACATTTATATTGTAGAAGACCAATGGTTAATTTACGCTACAGATGTTACTATAACTGGAAAACGTACAGGTATAGTACCTGTAGATTTACTAACTTTAAAGCAAACTTTTTCATATTCTGAAACCGATAAAATTTGGGCTTTAATATCGCAAACCATCGATTTTAAATATGGGCTCTTTGGTATAAAAGGAGAAGGTAGATTTACTGCTGTTTATAGCGAATACGATTTTACTCCAAAGTTTGGCAAGAAAAACTTTACAAGAGAAATTTTGTCTTTCGAAGAAAACGCCAACAAAAAAGATTCACTTTTTTGGGATGCTAAACGTCCTGTACCACTTACCAGCGAAGAAACTACAGATTATGTTAGAAAAGACAGCATACAATTAGTTAAAGAATCTAAACCGTATTTAGACTCTATAGACACAAAAAATAACACCTTTAAATTAGGTAATTTATTAGGCGGTTACAGTTACCAGAACTCGCATAAAGATTATCGTTTTAGTATCGATTCTCCTTTAGAAAAAATCACATTTAACACTGTACAAGGCTGGAACGGAACCGTTGGTATGCGTTACGTTAAAAATTACGATGAGTTTAAACGCTATTTAAATGTTTCGGGAAGTATAAATTATGGCGAAGCAGACGATCGCTTACGTGGAATTGGCTCTATTGGCTACAAGTTTAATAATATAAACGACCGTTACATATCGCTTTCTGGAGGTGTAAAAACCGAACAATTTAACAGCGCAAACCCAATTTCTAATGTAGAGAACTTAGTAAGTACTTTATTTTTTGAAGATAATTACATGAAACTTTACGATAGAAGTTTTATACAAGGTCAATACTTTCAAGAATTATTTAACGGTTTCAGGTTAAATTCTGCAATAGGTTTCGAGCGTAGAAAAGCGCTGTTTAATACTACAGATTATGTTACCATAAACGAAGATGGAGATTCTTACACAAGTAACAACCCGTTAAATGAAACCGATTTTACCAGCAAACCTTTTGCCACGCACAACATTGTAAAACTTAACGTTAATGCAACTATTAATTTTGCGCAAGATTATTTAAGCTATCCAGATGGTAAATATAATATACCAAACAGAAAATACCCAACCTTATCTTTAGGTTACGAAAAAGGATTTGCAGCAAGTAATTCTAATTATAATTTCGACCAGTTTAAAGCACGATTAAGACAACGCATTAACGCGGGAAATAAAGGAGAGTTCGAGTATAACATATTAGGTGGTGCTTTTGCAAATGCAGATAATATTGCTTTTATGGACTATTACCACTTTAATGGTAACCAAACCAATGTAAAGGTAAATGGCTCTTATTTAAATTCATTTAAAAACTTACCGTATTATGGTTTAAGCACAAATAATAATTATGCCGAAATGCATGCCGAACACCGATTTAATGGTTACATTCTAAATAAAATTCCGTTATTGAATAAGCTTAATTTTAATCTTATTTTAGGTGCAAAAGCAGCCTTTACTCAAGAAAACAAACCCTATTCTGAGTTTTCTATTGGTGTAGATAATATTGGTTTTGGTAAATTTAGATTTTTACGTGTAGATTATGTACGCTCTTACCAAAGTGGTTTTTTAAATGATGCTGTTATGTTTGGTATTAGTTTTTAACTAATTGTTGGGCAGGTAGGAATCTTCTGTTATGGAATACTAAGCTTGACTTTATCATTTTTTTAAACTAACTTCGTTTACAACTGATATAAAACATTGAAACGTTTTTATATCAGCGAAATTGGCAATAATATAAAAAAACCGTGAACGAAGAAGAACATTTGGATTTAAGAACAGTAAAACTAACTGATACTTTTCTTTCTGAAAAAATTCTTTCGGAAAGACTTTCGATTTCTAAAAAAGATAAAACTTTAAACTATAACTTATTTGCTAATTTAATTCACAAACCTGTTGGATATGATGAGTTTGGAAAATACAAAGGCTTCTATCTGAAATTTGAAACTTTAAGAGAAAAATTAGGATTTGACAAAAAGGAAAAACCTGGTGATTTTGATATTCTACTGATACCGTTTTCAAACGAAAAAATATATTTTGAAAGAACTTGTGCTTTGGAAGTTAAAGTTGTCAGACCGAATAGAAAAAACCCAAAGAAAGCGCCAAACTCTTATGGAATCAGACAGATTAAGGGTTTAATAAATGATGGATTTCCTTTAATCGGTTTAATACATATTTGTATGACAGAACCGTTAAAGGACAACGAAAAGCAAACAATCAAATTAGATTTAACACCATTTGACATTGATGACCCAATGAATAACGAGAATTTTATGGAAAATACTCAAAATATTAAATTTGACCATTTCTCACAATATTCAGCAGAAAATCAAATGAAAAGATTGATTTCGAAAGACATTCCTAAATACGTTGGAATTATAACATTAGGAGTAAATATGACACAGAAAGGAGAATTATTAACTTGGTTTAATCACGATTTCAACAACGGTTTTTCTTCAGGATATTTTAATCCAAATAAAAAAGAAGAAACAATTGAAAAAATCAGAAACTATTTTAATGAAAATAAGGCGGAATTTAAAATAGCCGAAAAATAAATACTTTTGCCAACACCGTGTATAATTAATTGCTTGGTTTTAGCCAATTTACGAAAGTCCTCGCGGACTTTATATCTGTGATTTATTTGCTAACTTTAGTGCTTAAAACACGCAACTAATCTTACACAACAACGTAAACGAATATTCAAAAAACAAGCAACTCACTAATTCTTATCCTCCAACAACGGCACAAAACGAAACTCACCAAACTCGGTTTTTTCAAAATCTTTTGGTCCTTTTCTAACAAAAAGCGTCATGGTTTGTACATCGTCGCCAACAGGAATAACTAAGCGACCACCAATTTCTAATTGCGCCAAAAGTGGTTTTGGTACAAAAGGTGCGCCTGCAGTAACTATTATACTTTTAAAAGGTGCTTGTTCAACCAAACCTTTATAGCCATCTCCAAAAATTAGTTTTTTAGCTCTGTAGCCTAATTTTGGTAAAAATTTACTGGTTTTTTTAAAGAGTTCTTTTTGTCTTTCAATACTAAAAACTTTAGCGCCTAAAAGACACAAAACAGCAGTTTGGTAACCACTACCTG
>Ga0079202_10000622_pt1 | contig 12140 bp, 9 predicted proteins | sample PorBlaBluebeHill_FD_68601 | JGI IMG/M metagenome (GOLD analysis project Ga0079202, IMG submission 68601) | Marine algae microbial communities from Blueberry Hill - Blueberry Hill, Maine | ecosystem: Host-associated > Algae > Red algae > Blade | place: USA: Blueberry Hill, Maine
GGCCGCAGCCTGACGGTCACGCTCGGCTTGTTCCAGCCCTGCGAGTGCGTCCTCTAGTTCGCCTAGCTCACTATCGAGAGCTGCGCGCAGGCGTGCCATGCGCTCGAGCTCCTCGGCCAAGGATTGCTGCATCTGCTCGAGTTCAGCAAGATTTTCTACCTGGCGTTCGCGCTGGTCCTGAAGACGCTCGGTGGTGCGATCGTACGCTTCGTCTGTAACCGCGAGGTTATCGATCGCTTCGTGATCTGAGCCAATAATCGCCTGAGCGAGAGCTTCAGCAGCCGCTCGATCGACCTCGGCGACGTGATCGACCGTTGGCAGACGGTCAGCACTGGTCATGTACTGATCAAGCGCTATCACCCGGACTTCGGCGCGCAGATCTTGTCGAGCAGCTCGTAGCTCCTCGACCTGCTCCTGCGTTGACGCTAGGTCCGTATCGAGCCGTTCCAGACCACTCTGAACCTGCCAGTAGCGGGCAGCGAGTAGGTCGCCGCGCCGCTGCGTGTCTTCTAAGTCAGTGAGATAATCCTGGAGCGCTTCTGTTGCATCTGCGACCGCCATGCGTGCAGCTTCGAGCTCACCTTGTGCATTCGCGGGGGAAACAATCAGCAGGCTCACGGCCAACACTGCCCCCACCAGACGCACGCTCATTGGCCCGAGAGTAGTCGTGCCGTACGTTGCCGAAAGCGCGCCCCTTCTCCTGAAAGATCTACACTCAGCGCTCTGAGTACCGCACTATCCCTTCTTGCTGTGATCGTCTTGATCGGTGCGAACGCGTTCTTCGTCGCCGACGAATTCGCCCTCGTTGCCGTTGATCGCTCACAAGTGTCACTGCGCAGCAGCCGCAATGAACGGCCGTGGCCCACCGTTCAATCCTTGTTGGGTGAATTGTCGTTTCATCTGTCGGCAGCCCAAGTCGGTATCACCATTTCGTCGCTCATCTTTGGCTTTATCGCCGCGCCCGTCGGACGCCGCCTGCTTGGCCCCCTACTAGATCCGCTCGTCGGAAAGGAGACATCGGGCTGGCTAACTGTGGCCATCGCCTTTGCCCTCGCCAACATGTTGCAGGTCGTTCTCGGCGAGGTCGTACCAAAGACGGTTGCTATCGCAGAACCGATGCGCGTACTTCGCTACCTCGCCCGAGGGATAGCTCTGTGGGGATTTCTTGTCAGGCCAGTGGTCCAAGTAGTCAACAACATGGCCGATTGGATCGTCGCTCGAATGGGTATGGAGCCGAGCGACGAGCTCCATGGGGTGACATCGATGAGCGAGCTCGAGCATGTAATCCGCACGTCTGGCGAAAAAGGCACGCTCGACCCAGAAGACGTCACCCGTCTCACCCGTACTATCCGGTTCGCTGAGAAGTCGGCTGGCGACATTTTGGTGCCGCGGGTCGACCTCGTAGTCGTTGAACGCGAACACACGCTGGCCGACCTGTGCCGGCTCGCCAGCGATACGGGACACTCGCGATTCCCGGTGATTGGCGACGACACCGATGACGTGCTCGGTATCGCCCACGTCAAGTCGGCTCTTGGAGTCGCTCCTACCGAGCGGATGACCGTGAGCGTCGTCGAGTCCATGACCGAAGCGTTCGTGGTTCCCGAAGCCCGTGAACTGGACTCGCTCCTCGACGAGATGTACAGCGACGACCATCACCTCGCCTTCGTGCTAGACGAGCATGGCGGCGTGGCCGGCATCGTGACAATCGAGGACATCGTCGAAGAGATTGTTGGTGAGATCGACGACGAGTACGACCGTGCGACCGCCGATGTCCGACACGTATCCGCGGGGTCGTTCGTTGTGGCAGGCGGTATGCACCCCGATGAGGTCGAAGAGGCCACCGGTGTCAGCATCCCAGAGGGCGACTATGAAACGGTTGGCGGTTTTGCGCTTGACCAGCTGCAGCGCATCCCGGACGTAGGCGCCAGCTTTGTATGTGCCGACTGGTCGTTCGAGGTCGCCGAGATGGACCGCTGGCGGATTGCCAAGATCCGCATGACGTCGCAGGAGCCAATGCGCTCTGAAGGGCCAACGTCATGAGCCAAACGTCATGAGCACCGGCATTGCACTCCTGCTCGCCTTTGTGCTGCTCATCGCAAATGGCTTCTTCGTTGCGGTCGAATTCGGGCTGATTGCAACACAGCGCGCCCAGCTTGAGGCCAAGGCAAACGACGGCAACAAACGGGCAAAGACGGCATTAGCCTCTATCACGGATTTGAACACTCAAATCGCTGGCGCTCAGCTCGGCATCACAATGGCCTCGATCGCACTAGGTCTCGTTGCCGAGCCATCGGTCGCAAAGCTCCTGGAAAACACGGTGCTCTCGGGCATATCGGATGGGGCACGGCACACCGTTGGACTTATCATCGCGCTTTCCTTCGTTACGTTCTTGCACATCTTGATTGGCGAGATGGTGCCCAAGAACATCGCACTTGCTGATGCACCGCGAACGGCAATGTGGCTCGCACCCATTCACACCGCATTCGTGCGCCTCGCAAGTCCACTCGTATGGCTGCTGAATGCCATGGCGAACGGCGTCCTGCGCCTCATGGGAATCAAGGCGCTCGACGAACGGGCCGAGGCCAAGACGCCCGAAGAGCTTGCGATGCTGCTCGTACAAGCCCATGACGGCCAGGTGCTCGACGGCTACGACTTCACACTGCTGTCAAACACGCTCGAGCTCGGTGGCGCGTCCATCGAAGATGCCGTCGTACCGATGCGCAAGGTTGCGTCAGCGTCGGCCTCCGCTCCGGTTGCAGACATCGAACAGAGCATGGCCAAAAGTGGCCACAGCCGACTCGCTTTGCTCGGCGTGGCGGGCGAGCCCGTTGGTTGGGTCCACGCTAAGGATCTCCTCGCCGTCGATCACCAGGTGTGGGACAGCGCGTTGCCCCCGCACCGAAAGCGCAGTTTGCTCCGCATTGACTACCAAACAGCGGTTGAGGACGCACTCGAGGTAATGCAGGCGAATCGTCAGCATTTTGCGCTGGCGATCCAAGATGGAAAACCGCTCGGCATCATCACACTTGAAGACGTCCTTGAGGTGTTGGTGTCAGGCCTCGCAGCGGCTGGCGAGCGCGAGTCGTCGCCAGTGCCCAAATAGAGCCGAACACTGCCAGCGTTTATGACCGGTGTTTGCTATCGCTGCTCGCTAACTGCGATCACCAGTACCACACCGTTGTCCGCCGTGATGCTCTGGGTCGGGGCAACACAGATATTGCTAACACCGCGGGTACTGCCCGCTGCCAGCGTGTCGTTGTGCAGCGGCCATTGCAGACCGCTCGTTGTCACAGCACTCGACTGATTTCCCCATGGGACGATGGACAGCGTGGAACCGATGGGTTGTGCAAGCTCGATTGTTGAATGGACGACCCACAGTCGACGACAGCCGTCGTCGGCGCTGATCGCTATACCGGCCCAACCGATTGTGGTAAGCATGCCGATCGTCGCCAGCTCGTGGTCGAGTCGGCCACCAAAGGCGCCGACAACGGTGATTGCTGATGCGCCTCGGTCAATCGCTTCTTCGAATGCCAACGCAAGATCGGTGGCATCTTTGTCTGCGGGAAAGCGCTTGATCTGCACGTCATGGGCCTCAGCATCGGTAACGCCATCAGCACTAATCGAGTCGAGATCACCAACGAGCATCGTTGGCCACCGCCCAAGTGTTCGGCAATGATCGAAGCCACTGTCGGCAGCAATAACTACATCGGCCTGATCGATCAGGCGGGTGACCGCGTCGGCACCCGCACCTGGCAGTTCGCCACCAGCAACTACGACGGCATGCAACGTGTTATTCGATCGACTCGCCGAGCATGTCGGCCAACGCCTCAAGCTGACTGCGAAGCTTGACAACCTCTGCTTCGAGCAGTGCAACCCGTTGATCAAGACCGTTCGTAGGCCGCGACTCCGTCGCGCTTTGCTCTGAGCTTGACTGTTGTTCCGTCGATTCGTGGACGCGACGGTCATCTGAGGACACAGGTGCCTGCTCGACCGGTGAGCCTTGGGGCTCGCTGGCATCGCTGATTAGGTGCTGCCAACGGGCCTCCTTATGCCCCGGCTGGCGCTCGAGCTGCTCGATAAGCGACCGATTGGCGAGACCGTGAAGACACGTTTCAGTTGCATCGAGATCAGCGAAGCCGTGCTGTCGTTCTGTGCGTTGACGCAGTTCGCCCACCGTTTGTGGTCCGCGCAACATTAGCACCGACATCACTGCGAGCTCACCTGGCTGCAATGAGATTGCTTCGTCGAGGGTTTGACGATGCTTGGTTGATCGGGAGCCTTGCACGTGGACTCGCCGCACAAGGTTGCGCTGGCGCAAGTTCAACAGCGTGTTGTCGATATCGACGGCCGCGTAACTCACGACCGGATCACGGTTCGTCTTCTGGTTACATGCGGTGGTGAGAGCGTTGGTCGTCATGGGGTAGATGTCCGGAGTCAGGAACTCCTTTTCGATCAGTGATCCGAGCACGCGGCATTCCATGTCAGACAACTCGATCGAGGCTGTTGTTTGTGTCGGGGTTGTCTGACTCGCTGCTTCGAGTTGCTCCGCGAGGTCGGGCGAAGAGGACTCGCCGCGTGCCCCGAGCGGGCGCGCGAGTTGTTCGGCGACCCCTCCTGAGGCAAACCGTTCGGGGGCCGAACTGCTTCGGATCGGCTCGGTTGTGTCACCAAAAGAGTTTGAGAAGTCGCTCATTTGTCACCTTCATAGCTTGTGTGCCAAGAATATTCTCGTCCTGGCTTTGCTGGCAGACCACCGGGACTTTCACAGGCGATCGAAGGGACCTGCCGCCCAATCGTGACGTGGACACGCCATTTTCTGGATCCAACAGTGACGTAGTACTCCTTGACCTCAGCGGCGTCGGCGATGAGGTCGACGGTCGTGGTGCTGTCACATGAATCAGAAGATGGAGCGAGCTCGCAACGCACCGCTGTTTCAGCAACTTGAGCAGGGCCGACTTTGGCTCCCCACCAGCCGCGACAGCGGGTGCGATAGTCGGTAGCGCTGACCGTGTTCGTTAGTATCCGATCTGCGAGGTCAAGGTCCGCAAAGGCCCACATGCGACCCTCGGGAAACGCCAGCAGTGTTGGCGAGAACCTGTGGCCACCAGTGTGGCTCACGCGTCGCACTGCGCATGATGGGCGTTCTCTGACAATCTGGTCGGCGAAGCGCACGCCGCTATCGCCGCAACAAAGATCATGACTGCCTTGCGTGCAGATCAGGAAGGTCGCTGGTGACGTGCCGCTCGACCGCAGCACTGCGTGTTCGACTTTGAGATGCTGAAGATCCCCGATCCCGGTTGCGGCTATGACTGATAACGCCCTTGGGATGTGTTCTGGCGCCTGGATCCACCATTGATGGCGCTCTGCTCCCGTCGGTGTTCGTTCGTAGACCTCAAGGTTCACGTCCTGCCCTATGGGTTCCATTGCGAAGACTCGTGAGGATATGGAGCTCTGGTTAACGAACGGCATTGCCCCGGTCAACCAGTGGTGGCCCAGCGCCGGTTTCGGCCACGGCAACGGAACAGAAACAAGAATGACCCGTTGGAGATGGAGGCCAGTTCCTGGGGGCAATAATTCAATGGAACGAGCAAAGTCGCTACAGCGCGGCGCCTCGGCTTCGAGCGGCAACAGATCGTGAAGCACCCTTAAACCCTACTCACGCAATCTGTCGACGCCAGACTCTAGGCAATTGGACACCCCATACACCCTGCATACTCGCTGACCTGCGAAGATGTATAGCTAGAAAAGATCGGTGGAGAACCGCGTGCGCGTGCCCGCAGCCCTCAGACAATGGGCAGCTGAACATACCGAAACACTTAGTGCAGACACCGTTGCCGAGGTGGAACTCATTGCCGATCGCATTGCGGCGTCACGGCATGCAAACCGGCTGATCTTCTCATCTGTCGAAGGTCTGGTTGACGAGTTAGCTGACGTATTTCCGCAGGCACGGGCTCGACGTGCATTCGCCGTGATTGAGGTTGTTCAAGAGTGGATTTCTAAATCCCCTGAGCCAGAAGCAGAACCCGAACCCGAACCACCGACTGTCCAGGTCATTCCGCCCGAACCCGAACCCGAACCCGCACCCGAGCCAGAACCACCGACCGTCCAGGTCATTCCACCCGAACCCGAACCCGAACCCGAACCCGCACCCGAACCCGAGCCAGAACACGCACCCGCACCCGCACCCGCACCCGCACCCGCACCCGAGCCAGAACCCGCACCCGAGCCAGAACCTGCACCCGAGCCAGAACCACCGACCGTCCAGATCATCGCGCCGAGTGAGAAGATTGCGCTGCCAGCCGCCATTCGTCCACTTGCACCGGTGACTGCATCGGTAGCAAGCGAACCAGCGCCCAGTGCCGATGACGACGGCGCAATTGCAGCACCAGCGTTTCTGCGAAGCGACAAGGTTGACGAGGAAGACGACGACCGTCTCTACGGCCCGAAGCGGTCCTGGAAACCAGCTGTTGCCTCGCTGTTAGTTGTCGCCGTGTTCATTGGCGCAGCACTCGGTGCGTGGTATTGGTTCACTCAACGAGGCGACGAGTCAGCCGTGGCCGATCCGCTGCCTACCGCGGCGCCGGATGCGCCGGCGCCCACTGCGGCACCAACGGTTGCGCCAACAACGGCCCCGACTGCTGACGCCCAGCTTGTTCGCTCGAGTTTCTGGGCTGACACGACACCAATCTTGAACTCAGGTTCTGCCGAAATTAGCGCGTCGACCTACGCGGTCAGTCCTGCCAACCGCGCGGTGCTTACCGGTCACACCGCCGCAATCACCGGTATCGCCGTTGCGAACGATGGACGGGTACTGACCTCAGGCGCTGATCGACGCTTGGTCGACTGGGGGTCCGACGTGACCGTCGCCAATCCCGATGTGCTGAACGTGACCTCACCGCTCACGGTCTTGACGCGAACAGCTGACCAGCGCCTAATCGCTGGCGACTCCGACGGATCCATAATCATCATCAACCTTGTCGAGACCGACGAAGCGATCGTCGAACCAATCCACGACGTCGCCATCTCCGCAATTGATGAGATCGCCGATGGACGACTCGCCGTTGCGTCCGTTGATGGTGACGTAGCCGTGTTTCCGATCGGATCCCCCGACGACGTTCTTACCCTCCCCCACACTGGCGAAGTCACAGCGGTCGTTGGACTGCCCGATGGTCGTATTGCGACTGCTGCCGTTGACGGGCTCATCCGTTTGTGGACACCGGACAGCGACGGTGAGCCCGGCACAATCGCGACGCTAAATTCACCAGTCACGGCCCTTGAGCTGCTTAGCGATGGCCAGCTAGTAGCTGCCTCAGTAGATGGCGCCATCCATATCGTGCCAGCAATCGACGGCGCGGCCCAGCCGTTGGTTATTGCCGGTCACATTGGAGCGGTGCGTGCGTTGATTGAGACCGAGCGCGACGACGGCACTCGCGTCATCGTCTCTGGGGGTGACGACACGACTATCCGCCTGTGGGACGTAACGACTGGCGAACTGGTGCAAGTGCTCGAAGGCCACGGTGACATCATCAGCGATCTGGCGAGCCTGCCTGATGGCCGATTGGTTTCCACCAGCGGCGACGGAACCGGGCGACTTTGGGACCTTTCCATCCCCGGCGGTGCCGCCGTCGTCCCTCCCCACGACTGGAATCTGTCGGCAATCGAGCCGTGGGACAACGATCAGTTTGTCAGCGGTGGCGTAGACGGCAAGGTTGTGCTTGCAAGCACATCCGACACCAGTGAACCGATTCTTATCTCTCAGCATGACGCTCCGGTCGTCGGCATCTCCGTTCTTCAGAGCGGCGATGTCGTTTCGCTTGACGCATCAAGCACTCTGCGTATCAACCAGGCCGATGGAGCCGGCGACGGGCTCATCGAATTAGACATTGCCTCTGGCGCCACCGCAATGGATCTGCGTGAGTCACTCGGTGTCGTGACCGGGCATGCCGACGGCACCGTCCGCTACCACGACTTCACTTCTGAAGTCGCTGCGGTCGAGGCACACGGTGGCGGCGTAAACGACGTTGCTGCGCTCTCGACTGGGTTGGTGGTATCGGCTGGACAAGACATGCTGGTGCGCGTCATCGACTTCGAAAATCCGGGAGTCGTTGCGGTGTTCGATCTGCACACCGCACCTGTCGACGTAGTCACTGAGTTACCCGACGGCCGGATTGCATCGGCTGGGACTGATGGCATCTACATCTGGACCGTCGATGGCCTAACCCAAGATCACGTCCGTTTGAACGGCCAGCGATCGCGCACGATTTCTCTCGTTGGGCTGTCAAACGACCGTTTGGTCTCGACGGGTGCAGATGGCCGGGTGCGGTTATGGGATCTGACAACTCCCGAAGCCGAGCCTGAAACCCTCATCGATATTCCCGGCATCGTGAACCCGCACTTCATTCAGGCTGACAACGGACTCTTTGTTGCGGGCGCCGCACGTGGTTATGTGGTATTCACCATTAGCTAATTCAATATGAGGAAACGATGCCTGCTCCCTTGATTGTGCTTTCTGGCCCTCCGGGGTCGGGTAAGACCACCGTGTCTGCTCTGCTCGCAAAAGAATTCGGCAGGAGCGCACACGTTCTTGGCGATCACTTCTACCGCTACATCGTGGGTGATTGGAAAGACCCGACAACCATCGAGTCGAACGAACAAAACCAAACAGTGGTCGACATCAGCGTTACCGCTGCGTGCGGGTACGCAGACGCTGGCTACACGACGATGCTCGACGGCATTTACGGGCCATGGTTTCTCGAGCGACTGCTCGCAGTAACCGCTGACCGCGAGGTGCACTACGTCGTCTTACGCGCTGACCTGGAAACAAGCATCGAGCGTGCAACCACCCGTTCGGACACTCCTGCGCCTGAGGCCGTAGTTCGCAAGATGCACGCCGACTTCGATCAACTAGCTCAATACGAAATTCATGTTGTTGACACCACGTCGACCACGCCGGAACAGGCATGCGCTGACGTCCTCAAGCGGGTAACCGACGGGTCCTGCCGTCTGACTAGTTAGCCCGCATCTCATGGACCAACTGGACAGTCGACGTAGTTGGTTGATGGCGGCTGCCGCCGCGGTCTCGATGTTCACTGTCTTTGGTGTTGGGTACAGCTTCGGCGCCTTCTTTGAGTCGATCACTGAAGAGTTCAATGCTGGAAGTGGTGCCACTGCCGTTGTATTCGGCATCACGATCAGCCTGAGCTTTTTGCTCGGGCCGTTCACGGGCGCCTTCGCAGATCGGGTCGGCCCAAAACCAGTGGCGCTGTTGGCCGCCGCCTCGCTTTCGACGGGCCTTCTTCTCACCACGATCGTGCCTTCGATTTGGCTTGCATACGTGTGTTACGGCTTCTTTGTCGGCTTGGCGATCGCCTGTGGCTATGTGCCCATGGTCGCGGTGGTTGGCGGCTGGTTTGAACGACAACGCGCCGTGGCGCTTGGCGCATCGGTTGCTGGAATCGGTCTCGGCACCCTTGTCGTCTCGCCACTCGCTGCGGCGCTGATAAAGACGTCTGGATGGCGAAGCGCGTTTGTCATCTTCGCAATTGCTGGAGGCGGACTGTTGTTGCTTGTGGCGCTCGTTATCGCACCGGGTCCCGCAACTGAGGCCGCACCGGCTCGCCAACCGTTAGGCGAGCTATGGCAGATCAAGGACTTCCGCATCTTGTACATCGCCATGCTCCTCACATCGTGCGGACTGTTCATCCCGGTCGTGTTCATCACGCCCTACGCAGAACAGCAAGGCCACTCGAACCTCGCCGGTGCTTTATTGGTTGGGCTCATAGGTGGCGCCAGCGTCGTTGGACGCCTGGCGATTGGCGGCATAGCGGATCGTTACGGCGCCGCCCGACCATTTCGCATCACATTCGTGATCATGGCGGTCAGCCAACTGCTCTGGCTGACGGCCGGTTCGGCCTACTGGGCCCTGGTCGTCTTCGCATTGGTATTCGGTGGCGGCTACGGCGGGTTCATTGCTTTGAGCCCGTCGGTTGCCGCTGCACGCTTTGGACTCAAGGGCCTTGGCGGCATTCTCGGCACCTGGTATAGCGCTGCCGCCTTCGGTGCGCTAGCTGGTCCACCGTTCGCAGGAGCGCTCATAGACCAGGCTGGGTACAGCGCAGCAATCGTGTTCAGCAGTCTTGCTGCGGTCGCTGGCTGGGCGGTGCTGTTACAGCTAGAGAATGTGACCTAAAAGTAGTCACGAATGCACCCACATTCGCACCAGGGGCACCTAAGGTTCGCTGTTCTGTGATGGAGACCTCGCACGCACCCGGCGCCCGCCGCCCAGCAGCCAAGAACCAGAGTGTCATTTTGCGTTCCTGGCAGCAGCAAGCACTCCGCTCTTTTACCAACAATGAGGCTCCGTCGTTCTTAACCGTGGCCTGCCCTGGCGCTGGTAAGACATCGTTTGCACTCGTGGCGGCTCGACAATGGTGCGGTGGCCAACCCCGACCGTTTGTTGTTGTTGTCCCAACGCAACATCTGAAAAAGCAGTGGGCCGATGCCGCACTGCGGTTCGGCTTCCATCTCGATCCTGCGTGGTCGGCATCAGCGGGCACACCTGCGGTAGATATGCACGGCGTTGTTGTCACCTATGCACAAGCGGCGTCGTCGTCGACTGAGCTGGCCGCTTACTGCAAAGACGGCATTGTCGTTCTCGACGAAGTGCATCACGCAGCGAGTGATCGCAGCTGGGGTGACGGCGTCGAGCGAGCTTTCAGCGGAGCCGCAACTCGCCTACTGCTTAGCGGCACGCCATTTCGAACCGATGACAGCCCCATTCCCTTCGTTCGATACTCATGGGGTGACTACGGCGACGCCGAGGCTGACTATGAGTACGGATACGGCGAGGCGTTGTCTGACGGCGGTGTTGTTCGCCCTGTCTACTTCCCTCGCTTTGACGGGCACATGGAGTGGATCAACACTGATGGTGCACATATCGAAGCGACGTTCGAAGACGAGATTGCCAGCAGTGAATGGGGCGCAAGGCTTCGCACTGCTTTGAGTCCCGACGGCGAGTGGATCCGTACCGTTCTTGGCCAGGCGCACGCCAAGCTGGCCGAGATTCGCCAGGATCATCCCAATGCCGGCGGGCTCATCATCGCAACTGACCACGAGCATGCGCGGTCGATCGCCGACCTGCTGGAACGACGCCATGGCGTTCAACCAAAGATCGCTTTGTCAGACGACCCTCGGGCGAGCGAGGTCATCGACAACTTCGCGAACAGCGCTGACGAATGGGTGATTGCAGTCCGCATGATTAGCGAAGGCGTCGATATCCCGCGACTACGGGTCGCCGTCTTTGCGACAACGACCACGACCGCAATGTTCTTTCGACAGGCCGTTGGGCGAATCGCACGTTGGACGACCGGCATCCGCAACCAGAAGGCGTACATGTACTTGCCTGACGACCTGAGGTTGCGCTCGCACGCCGTAATGATCGCTGAGCAGCGGCGCCACAGTATTGAACTCCGTAAAGAACGCGCTGGCGAGGAGGGCTTCGACGAAGTGGCTCAAGAGCGTGGAGGTGACGAACAGATGTCCTTGTTCGCAGCACTCTCCTCCACTGTTATTGACGCAGATTCAACCGCTCCGGCCGACGGTCTCGACGCGTCTGAACGCATGGTGGTTCTGCCCGATGACCTCGAGGGCTTTCCGGTAGATCTTCCGCCACCACCTCCATTGCCGGGTCGCGATCCAATCGTGGCCGGCAACCCGTGGGACGCTTCTTATGGAACGACCGAAGAAGTCGGCAAATCGAGGGCCCAGATAAAGGCGGAGTTGCGCGACAAGAACTCGGACCGTGTTCGAGAACTTGTGGGCAGAACTGGCCTGGGTTACCCCGAAGTAAACATGCGTCTGAATCGCGAATCAGGCGTCGACCGAATCACCGAGGCGACTATTTCGGGACTTACTCGACGGCTTGCTGTGGCTGATCGTTGGATCGATTCGGTCCGCCCCAAGGGCTAGACAAACAGCGATCTACAGACACCGCGATCTACAGACACAGCGATCTACAGACACCGCGATCTACAGACACAGCGATCTACAGACACAGCGATCTACAGACACAGCGATCTACAGACACAGCGATCTACAGACACAGCGATCTACAGACACAGCGATCTACAGACACAGCGATC
>Ga0079202_10000623_pt1 | contig 12126 bp, 9 predicted proteins | sample PorBlaBluebeHill_FD_68601 | JGI IMG/M metagenome (GOLD analysis project Ga0079202, IMG submission 68601) | Marine algae microbial communities from Blueberry Hill - Blueberry Hill, Maine | ecosystem: Host-associated > Algae > Red algae > Blade | place: USA: Blueberry Hill, Maine
TGCGACATCATAACAAATCGATACCGCATTTTGAGCCTTGCCTGCTGCGCAACAGAAGGCAGGGCTTAAACTAGGGTGGGTTTTTCTAATCTGACGGATGCTATACTTTCATAAGCCCTTTACCCAGAACTTCTCAAATCTAATATTTTTTAATATTCAATTGATTTTGAATTATTTACAGCCAAATTTATACTGCTTATTGAAATGGAGCGTATGGGGCTCAAACACCAGTATTGTTGTTGTCAGAACTGACGATAGTGGTTATTTAGCAGTTGGAAGTGATGTTGATTTTGCACAAGGAAGTTTATTATTAGTTAAAATGGATAGTTTAGGTGTTGTTGAATGGTCCAAATCCCATGCTATAAATAATAACTTTGCAACTTGCACTGGCTTAGTAAAAGCGGATAATGGCTACATGCTTTCTGCACACAACGATGGCCAAACTGTAGCATATGTCGTTAAAGTAAATTTGTCAGGAAATTTGGTGTGGATTCGGATTTTCCCGGGCTCCTTTAAGGATTTAACCAGCCCGGAGCCAGGCATGTATTGCTTTGCTGGTTACCAGGGCAATGAAGCCCAAGTCGTTAAGCTAGGGGAAGATGGCCACATATACAGCAATTTCTTAACCGGACAAGCGGTTTATGACAGTAATTTTTAATTGTAATTCAGATTCTCTTGAGTTAAGTTTACAAAACTGGATGGTCGAAGCAGCAGGTACTAATGGAACATTTTATGGAGTAACTGATCCCAATGGATTCTATGAAATTAATATCGATTCTGGAACCTACAATTTACAGCTTATTCTTCCTAGCACTAGTTGGTCTGCCTGTCAATCAAATCATTCGGTTTATCTAGTAGTGAATGATACAATTAATACCGATTTCACCCCACAATCCGCTATAGATTGCCCTTCTTTAACGGCCCTTATGATCCAAATGACAAGCGTGCTGAACCTAAGGGATATGACGCAGAACACTACATTAAAGCTGGAGTTGACCTTAACTACCATATTCGCTTTCAAAATGTTGGCAATGACACCGCTTTTACTGTAGTTATTCGCGATACGATTTCCGATCATCTGGATATTGCTTCCTTACAGCAAGGAACATCAAGTCATTTGTATAATCTTGACGTTGTAAACGGGAATGTTTTAAAGTTTACCTTCAACAATATTCTTTTGGTAGATTCTACTAGAAATGAGCCTGAATCTCATGGGTTTGTGAAGTTTAAAATCAGCCAAGTTCCAAACTTATCAATAGGGACAAAGATACACAACAGTGCGGGCATTTACTTCGACTTCAATGAGCCTATCATTACCAATCAAACGTATCATGAAATCGGGGAAGACTTTATTCCAGTCCTTGTAACGTCAAACGAGGTGATACCTGAGTATCCAGAACTATCTATTAAAGTTCAACCCAACCCATTTACTGAATATGCTGATTTCATTCTTAATAGTGCTCCAATAGGTGATAAGTCATTTGAGCTATATGATGCTACGGGGCGACTGATCCATCAGGAGCGATTCATTGAAGATTCTAGGTTTCGTCTGATAAAAGATGATTTAACAACAGGTGTTTATTTTTACAAAATTATTAATAACAATGAACTTATAATCAGTGGAAAACTAGTTGTGGGACGTTGATGATTAATTATTGTTGTTTTGTATTAAATGTTTACTTAATGTTAGGAAAATTTCTTTACAATACTTTCAGCTTTGCATACTTAATCATAATCCGTTTTTCGCCAACTTCCTCAAACTGTACAGAGGCTACTTTATTACCTGCTGGGCCTTCCAGGGTTTTGAGAACCCCTTTCCCAAATCTCAAGTGTAATACAGATTTACCAACTTGGATATCGGTTATTGCGCTAGGCTGGAAATTTTCTATGTCTATTTGCGGACGAGCACGTTGTTTTACAGTTGGCCCTAGTCTACGCCCTGATGACTCTTCAGTTGGACCTTTTGATCGACCAGAGAATACATTCATGGCTTGCTCGATATTGTCTTCACCGATTTCGTCTAGGAAGTGACTGGGGCTACTCGTAGTCATGTTTCCAAATCGGTAGCGGGTTCTGGCAAATGAGAGACATAGAAACCGTTTGGCTCGGGTAATGGCGACATAAAACAGCCGTCGCTCTTCATCTAGGCCTTCCCTTACGTCTAGTGCCATTTTTGAAGGAAACAGGTCTTTCTCCAGTCCTGCAACGAATACAGACTCAAACTCTAGGCCTTTAGAAGCGTGTACAGACATCATCAGCACCTTGTCATCATCGTCTGTGTCTTTGTCGGCATCGGTATAGAGCATTACGTTTTGCAGATATCCAGTAAGGCTTTTGTCATCACTGGCTTCCTCATCATCGATTACCTCGTCGCTTTCTACAAATTCTTTGATACCGTTGAATAGTTCGCGGAGGTTTTCTACACGGTTCATGCCTTCAATGGTCTTGTCTTTCTGGTAGAACGTCATTAGTCCTGACTTGTCGCCTGCCATTACTGTAAGCTGGAAGGCGTCTAGGGCATCCAGGTTTTTCTGAAGTCCCTTGATCAGGTTGACAAACTTCTTGATGGCTGTTGTGAGTCTTGCTGGGAATTTATATTTCTCAATTTCACACAGTATGTTCCAAATCGGAACCATCTGCTCGTTGGCTATTTTAGTAATTTTATCTAAACTGGACTGCCCGATAGCGCGTTTGGGGAAATTGATAACTCTTTTCAATGCTTCTTCGTCCTTAGGATTAACGATTAACTTCAGGTAAGCCAATAGGTCTTTGATTTCCTTACGTTGATAAAACGAAAGACCACCAAACACTCTGTATTTAATATTGTGTCTACGAAGGTATTCCTCAAAAACACGAGACTGTGCATTGGTACGATATAGAATCGCTATATCTTTGTTATTCAGATGATCACGTGTCTTCTGTTCAAGTATTAGTTCAGCTATTCTTTTGGCTTCTTCGGTATCAGAAACCGCTTTAATTATTTTGATTTTATTGCCTTCTCCTTGACTCGACCAGATCTTTTTTTGAATTTGCTTTTTGTTCATCAAAATCAATTGATTGGCAGCAGCTACAATGTGGTTGGTAGAGCGATAATTTTGCTCTAATTTAAAGGTCTGTAAGTCTTTATATTCTTTCTGGAAATTTAAAATATTATCAATGGTGGCGCCTCGAAAGGCATAAATACTCTGAGCATCATCACCTACTACACATAAATTCCTTTGACTACCTGGAAAATTAACGAGTTTCTTAATGATCCCGTATTGCAAATGATTGGTATCCTGAAACTCATCGACCAGTACGTACTTGAATTTATATCGGTACTTTTCCAGCACCTGATCCGGATTTTTATGTAGCAATACGTACGTTTGGTACAATAAATCATCAAAATCCATCGCTCCAGCTCGCTTACACCTAATGGAATAGGCCCGATAGATCTCTGCAATTTTAGGGCGATGGCTTGTTCTATCTTGTGTCCGCAGCCCTATGTTTTGGGCATACATCTTGGAAGAGATCAGATTAGTTTTGGCATTAGAAATTCGATTCAGCACCCCATTTGAAGCATAGGTTTTAGCATCGAGATTCATCTCTTTAACTATCGTAGAAATCAGACTTTTCGAATCCTGTGAATCGTATATCGTAAAATCAGACGGATAACCGATTTTCTCGGCTTCGTAACGCAGTATTCTTGCAAAAATAGAGTGAAAAGTACCTGCCCAAACCTGATTGGATTTATTGCCGACTACTTTGGAGATCCGTTCTTTCATTTCCTGTGCCGCCTTATTGGTAAAGGTCAACGCAAGGATATTGTATGGAGGAATACCTTCCTTGATCAAATGCGCTATTCGATAGGTCAACACCCTTGTCTTTCCAGAACCTGGCCCAGCAATCACCATCACTGGCCCGTTGATTGTGGTGACGGCTTTGAACTGTACGTCATTTAGCCCATCAAGATAACTATTTTCTGATGCCATTTATTAGTGTTTAAAGTGTCTTGTCCCTGTCATTACCATTGCCATGTTGCGGGTATCACAAGCGTTGATGCTATCCTTGTCTTTAATTGATCCTCCTGGCTGAATGACTGCTGTAATTCCAGCTTCATGAGCGATTTCCACACAATCAGGAAACGGAAAGAAAGCGTCTGAAGCCATGACTGCCCCTTCTAGGTTAAATCCGAATTTGATCGCTTTATCTATAGCCTGTTTTAAGGCATCAACGCGAGAGGTTTGCCCGCACCCCATTCCTAGGAGCTGCTGGTCTTTTGCAAGGACGATCGTATTCGACTTCAAGTGTTTTACGCATTTGTTGGCGAACAGTAAATCGCTGATCTGTGCTGCTGTTGGCTGTGTTTCGGTGACGGCACCGAGGTCTTCGCTTGTTTCTGTTTTGTGATCCGCATCTTGCTGGATGACACCGTTGAGCAGGCTTTTAAACACTTTAGTTGATGTCGGATAGGTTTTTAGTTGAAGCAGAATTCTTTTTTTCTTTTTGGTTAATAACTGAAAGGCATCTTCTTCAAAACTCGGAGCGATTAATACTTCGTAAAACAGTTTATCTATTTGTTCTGCTGTCGCTAAATCAATGGCTGCATTACTAATCAGGATGCCACCAAATGCGGATTGCGGATCAGCGGCTAGAGCGGCGTGCCATGCTTCTAATACGGTATTTCTAGTGGCGGTTCCACAGGCATTGGTGTGCTTCAGTACTGCAAATGTAGGCTTGTCGTGTTGAAATTCATGCATTAAAGTAATAGCTGAATCAACGTCGACTAAATTGTTGTAAGACAATTCTTTACCGTTTAGCTTATCAAACAATTTGTCGAGATTTCCAAAGAAGTATCCTTTTTGGTGCGGGTTTTCACCGTAGCGCAATTCCTGATAGTTGTGAATACTCTTTTTGAAGGTCGGTTCTTCATTATCATTAAAATAATCAAAAATCGCGGTATCGTAGTTCGAGGAAACCTTGAAGGCATGCTTTGCAAAGCTCTTTCTATCAGCAAGTTCTGTACTTCCTTTTTTATCCTGAAGTAATTGCAGTAATGACTCGTATTGCTCTTGTGACGATACTACTAACACATCTTTATAGTTTTTTGCAGCGGCTCTGATCAATGATATCCCACCGATGTCTATTTTTTCGATGATTTCGCTTTCTTCCGTTGTACTTGCTACAGTTTGTTCGAAGGGGTAGAGGTCAACAATCACAAGATCAATTTCAGGAATATCGTATTGGGTTAGCTCGGCTTGGTGTGCCGCTTCTCTTTTTGCTAGAATACCGCCAAACACTTTTGGGTGTAGGGTTTTTACACGACCACCCAAAATAGAAGGATAGGATGTGAGTTCCTCAACCGGAGTAACTGCAATTCCTTGTTGTTCTATAAACTTTTGCGTACCACCTGTTGAATAAATGATAATTTTTAAATCATTTAGAGCTTTTAAAATAGGTTCTAAATTTGTTTTATGATACACCGAAATCAATGCTGTTTTTATAGTCACAGGAGTCATTTATTTTGTTGATTATTAGATGTTTATTTAAAATATTATATCAACAGATGTTGTCTTAGAATAAAGTGCAAAGGTACAATAGAAAATTAGATTACTTGAATAACCTTCATTTAAAAACCAAGCATTTTCAAAAAAATATCCTTAATTTGAAACGTTGTTTACAACAAACCAGTTATAAGAGAGTAAGATGCGGTTTTTATTTTTCAGCATAATAGTGATTTCTTTGCTATTGCCCTTTGTGTCAATGGCTGATACTGGTATGTCTAAAATGAAGGAACAATGGCATTATTTGACAAAAAATATTGAAGCTTTTGATAACTTATTGTACAAAAATGACCAACACCACTATCAACACCAACAAAGATCTAATCTCCTCATCACACAAATAGACCAACGTAAAGAATTAATTCAATTAATTGAAAAAGAAGTTAAACAATTAGATGAAGTAATTAAGTCTAAAGAATTAGAAATAAATGATTTAATTTGTAAATTTGAGATTTATTCAAGACAATATAATTCTATTTTGGTCAATAGTTATCGAAACCGTTTTTCATTAAAACCTGTATATTTTGTATTCTCTTCTCAAGGATTTTGGGGTGCGTATAAACGGTGGCAATACATGCATTCTTTCAATTCCTTGCTTAAAAGTCGAAGTAATCAGCTTATCGCTACCAGAAATGCCCTACAAAACACACAAGATGCTTACTTAGGAGAATTGCAGGAAAAAGAAAGCCTCCTTGATGAATACCAGTGTCAGAAATCACTAATAAGTAGTGAACTAAAGGAAAGTCAGAACTTGGTTAATCAATTGAAACAGTCAGGAGTACAGCTGGAAACCAAACTCAACAAGCACAAAAGCTCTCAGAAATTACTAGCGCAGTATTTCCCGACAGGGCCATCAAAAATAGCGAAAAAAGACGCCACAAACGCCAGCCATAAGAAGAACACACTGGCCTTTCAGCAACAAAAGGGAAAACTGAAATGGCCAGTTGGTAAAGTCCGAATTGCTAAGAAACATGGGGCATATAGGCATCACTCCCTTCCTGATGTGTCTTACTTTCATAACGGTATCGATATCAGGACAAAAAGCGCTGCCGTCAAGTGTGTACAGGCTGGAGAAGTGGTTGATGTCTTCCAAACGCCAGGACACAAGTATACGGTATTGGTGCAGCATGGCGACTATTTCTGTGTCTACAGCAATCTTTCATCGGTTGCGGTGGCGTTGGGTGATCAAATCAAGCAGCAGGCTGTGCTTGGTACACTAACCAAGAAACCAGGCGACAAGACCAATAAACTGCACTTTGAATTGTGGAAGGGTAACGATGGGCTCGATCCTCAAGTTTGGCTGAGGCGATAAGCTTGGTGTTACAAATAGGGACTACCTGCTGACTGAAGAAAGGCAGGACGATGCTAGCGTCTTTAGAAGTATGACAGTTACGATTGTATTACAAATAGAGACGACACTACGTGCCTTTAGGGGAATAAGTCCTATAGTTCAAGAAAAATTCGTAAATTTATCATGGTTTGATTGTTGATTGTAAAATAAACACACCGTTAAACCGTTTTAAACATAAATAATTCACATGTCGCGATTAAAGAAAATTCTTGCCCTAGCCTTACTTGTTGCCTTTGTTGGCGGTATTAGCAGCTGTGGCGCAGGAAAATGTAACTGTCCAAAATTTTCTATTGAAGTTTTAGACTAATCTTACTTCAGCCCAACGTTGTTCCTTGAATATGATTTTAGTATCTTTCGAGCGAACAAAAATCAACTCATTTGAAACGGGTTTTCTCAAGAATAGGACGTTTTTTCCTCCAAGGGCTGCTGGTATTTGCACCAATAGCCTCAACTGTCTATTTAGTCTACATCTTCATTCGTTGGATGGATGGGTTTGTAGAGCGGTTTTTCGGCTACTATTTCCCCGGTTTTGGTTTTTTGGCGATCGCCATCTTTATCACGCTGTTAGGTGTTGTCAGTTCCTTCTTTTTTATTCGGCCGTTTATCCGCTTTTTCGAAGAGTTAGTTAAGCGCACACCGCTGGTTAAGATTGTTTATTCGTCTATCAGAGATCTGCTTTCTGCTTTTGTGAGCGATGAGCGCAAATTCGACAAACCGATCATTGTAAAACTTACCGATGATGGTCCTTACCGACTTGGCTTTTTAACAGACGACGACTTAACTAATTTGGGATTAACTGACTTAGTGTCTGTCTACCTGCCTCATTCCTATAATTTTAGTGGAAATTTGTTCTTATTGCCCAGAAGACATATTCGAAGACTGAATGGTATTAACTCTACAGACTTGATGAAGTATATCGTGTCTGGCGGTGTAACGAAACTGGTCGCTGATGGTAAGGTCGAAGAGTTTTAAGCTAAACAATCATGTACCCCAATTGATATATACTTACTTAAGTTATGTCGTTTTCGAGTACGGTTTGCGCTGCCCAATAACCACACATACCATGCACACCACCGCCTGGAGGAGTAGATGCGGAACACAAAAACAGCTTTGCGTTAGGCGTTTTATAAGGGTTGAACCTTGCGATTGGCCTTGTAAACAGTTGTGAGAAATTAGCTGCGCCTCCTGTTATCGCACCACCAAAGTAATTAGGATTGTACTGCTGAAAATCTCTTGGGAATGTCTTGTGCCGCCCTAGTATCAAGTCTCTAAACCCAGGAGCAAAGCGCTCTATCTGTCTTTCGATAACATTGGTCATATCTACTGTAGAGCCATTCGGTACATGGCAGTAAGCATATCCTGTGTGCTTGCCATGAGGAGCGCGGCTAGAATCGAATTGGCTTTGTTGACATAAAATAAGATAAGGCTTATCACAATGCTTGCCATCCCAAGCCATTTGTTCGCTTACTGCGATTTCCTGCAGTCTTCCCCCGACATGAACGGTTGACGCTAAGAGACAGCGCTGATCCCGCCAAGGAATAGGACCGTCAAGCGCCCAATCTAGTTTGAATGTTCCAGGGCCATAATTGTAGCGCATCAAGCGGTTCTTGTAGCCATTCGGCAGTGCATCACCAGCAATGGCCGCCAATTGTCTTGGATCAGTATCGAATAAATAGGCTTTGGCATCTGGCAATTCGGATAAGCTATTGACTATGAAGTTAGTATGAATCTCGCCGCCTAATTGCTTGAAATAACTAGCAAGTGCTTCAGTGATTTTTGTGGAGCCCCCTTTTGCAATCGGCCAGTCTACTAGGTGTCCTGTGACTGCAAACATCAATCCCAGGGCAGACGTGAAGGAGAAGTTGAGCGGTAACACGCTATGCCCAGCACAACCAGCGAACAGAGCCCGAGCGCGATGTCCTTTAAACTTATAGCGTGCATACAATGTACTTGGAAACATCGCATTCATTCCAAAACGTGCTAACAGTAATGGGTGATTTGGAATTCCGAGAGGTTTAAGACTGTCTTCTAGTAGTTCTGGACCATTCTCTATGAAGTATTGGAAGGTATTTGTCCAATTTTTCTGATCAACATCTAGCCCTTCTGCTGTTTTTTCAAGGGATTTGTAAAGCAGTACTGCTGGCTCGTCATCTAAGGGATGTGCTACGGAAGCTTTCGGATAAATCCATTCTAATCCAAAATTTCCTAGCGGTAATTGTCTGAAGAAAGGCGACAGTGCTCCCATAGGGTGAACAGCAGAGCAGTAATCATGTTTGAAGCCGGGTAGCGTCAGTGCTGTGGTTCTGGTACCTCCACCTATTGTTGAGGCGCCTTCAACTACCAAAACTTTTCTGTCATTTCTGGCTAGTTCAATGGCAGCGGCAAGACCGTTTGGGCCTGATCCAATTACTATGGCGTCATATATCGGCATTGTAACAAAGAAACAATATTTTAGTGATTAATGATTAATTATTAAAATTTAATGAAGCAAAACGCTTTTAAAACCTTACGGAAATAATTTTTTAAATCAATAATCTGTTTTGAACAAAGAAACAATCTCACTACACAAAAATGAGAACCCGTTGTATACTGAATACAACGGGTTCTTATTTTTAGAGCTGACTTTACTGCTTATTTTTAATTAAGACAGTCGGATTTCATCGTTATTTTCATCAAAGAAATGGTATTCTAAAAAGCTATAGTTACTATCTGGTTTGACTTTGATCCATTTTTTCCACTTCATAAACCATCTCATCTGAAGAGAAGGCATTCCTTGCTTTAAGTATGCAAAGACATAAGGATGAACACTGATGTTCATTTTTCTAGAAGGCGATTGGTTGTAGATTAAGTTGATTTCACGTTCAATCTTTTCGGTTAAAAGGAGTGATGGCGTTCCCATTTGGCCACTACCTTCACAAGACGGACAAATTTCGGAGGTGTTAATAGTAATTGCAGGTCGTACTCGTTGGCGTGTGATTTGCATCAATCCAAATTTACTCAAGGGTAAAATAGTATGCTGAGCACGATCATTCTTCATACAGTCTTTCATACGCTGATGAATCATACGTTTATTCTCCTGTTTTTTGACGTCAATAAAGTCAATAATGATGATTCCTCCAATGTCTCGCAGTCGCAATTGTCTGGCGATTTCTTTGGCGGATTCCAGATTTACTGACAAGGCGTTGTTTTCCTGATCAGAGTGGTTTCCTACGCGCTGTCCGCTGTTGACATCAACAACGTGCATGGCTTCTGTTGGCTCAATGACGAGGTACGCACCACTGCTCATAGTGGCGGTTTTGCCGAAAGACGCTTTGATCTGTTTCGTAATTCCGAAAGCTTCGAAGATAGGTTTATTAGAATTGTAGTATTGTACATTCTTTACCATATCAGGCTCCAGTGTTGACAAGTACTTCTTAATGCTAAACTGCATGTCCTTGTCGTTCACAACTATTTTATTAAAGTTGTCTGTCATCAGATCTCTGAGAATACTGGATGTTTTATCCAATTCACTCAGCAGTTTGTCTGGAGGTTTGGCTTTGTGTAATTGCTTGTGAATCAACTCCCACTTGTCTTGCAACATTGCCATTTCTTCGTGCAATTCGGCGGTGCCTTTACCTTCTGCGGCAGTACGGACAATCACTCCAAAGTTTTTGGGGCGTATACTTTCTACTAATCTCAGTAGTCTGCTACGTTCTTCAGGGTTGGAAACTTTCTTAGAAACTGCAACCACATTAGAAAATGGGGTCAGGACGGTGTAGCGTCCAGGGATAGTCATCTCACAGCTTAGCCTTGGTCCTTTAGTAGAAATTGGTTCTTTGAGGATCTGAACAAGTATTGACTGATTTTTGTCAAGTACTTTGTCGATTTTCCCAGTTTTAATTATTTCCGCTTCAAACTTAAAGGTATCTAGTTTGTGGGTTTGTATTCCACCAGAAATTGCCCCATTTGTATATTTTATGAGGGATCTCAACTTAGGTCCTAAATCAGTGTAATGTAAGAAAGCATCTTTATCATAGCCAATGTCTACGAAAGCAGCATTTAGTCCAGGAATTAGTTTTTTGACTTTACCAAGAAAGATATCACCAACAGTGAATTTGCTGTTCGTTTTTTCCTTATGTAATTCCGTCAGTCTCCTATCTTCTACTATGGCAATTTCAACCTCAGTAGGAGTGGAATTTATTATTAGTTCTTTCTCCAAAATTAATCGTTTGTTGATTGTTCATGCCTTTGAGTATTGCCATTAGGGTAGACCCCCAAATATATATTTGGGATAGCAATGAAATGATTGAACAATCTGATTAATAGAACGGGATCAAGGAGATAACTGATTTGACGAAGTTTAAGATGATAACTGGATCCGAATTTCCGTTCTATGAGTAGCACTACCGTTTATAGCACGGTAGTGTCACCTATTTATTATTTCTTCTTCTTATGTCTATTCTTGCGTAAACGTTTTTTTCGCTTGTGAGTTGCAATTTTGTGACGTTTACGTTTTTTACCACACGGCATATAAATCGTTTTTAATGTTTAAAATAAATTAGTCTAACTTATTGTTTGAGTATAAAATCTAAAGCGAGTTTAGAATACTAGTGACTCTTTTTTTCATATTCAAATCATCGGTTAGCTGTATACACTTTTTTAGATAATCTGCGGCTTTTGACTTATCTCCCTTTTGCAAGAAAGTCTGCCCTAACCAGAAATGCGCATCTACGTTTTCCGGGTCATTTTTAAGTACTGCCTCGAACCGCTGCAAAGCTTTCTCCAATTGATTTGTTCTCAAAGAGAGTTTACCAAGTGTGATTAAAGCCAATACATTATCTGGATATTTTTCAGCTATTTCCCGAATCATCAGAATACCTTTCATAGGATTCGCAGACCCGTTTACATAGCAAAGTCCGAGATTCACTCGGTGAGTTTGATTGTTGGGTTCTAGCGAAATAGCGCTTTCAAAATTACCAATTGCTTTGTCAATACAATGAGCCCTGATAAGAGAGTCAACAGACTGCTGAAAACAAGTATAGTAGGTGGTTCCTGCAATTGACCATGCAGTCCCTGAGTTCTCAGCTTTAGCAACTTCTTCTGCGTAGAATCCACCAATCGCAAATTGATCTAATTTGTTCCATTCGCTTGAAATTGATTTTAGCGTTTCAGTTTTTTCCTTATCACTTCCAGACTCCAATTTCTTTTCAAGTTGGAGAATTGGCTCTAGTTTTTCTGTTTCAAACTTCCCTT
>Ga0079202_10000631_pt1 | contig 12039 bp, 9 predicted proteins | sample PorBlaBluebeHill_FD_68601 | JGI IMG/M metagenome (GOLD analysis project Ga0079202, IMG submission 68601) | Marine algae microbial communities from Blueberry Hill - Blueberry Hill, Maine | ecosystem: Host-associated > Algae > Red algae > Blade | place: USA: Blueberry Hill, Maine
TTAATTGCAATTAAAACCAAGATGATTCCAAAGCCGAAGAGTAGTCCAGTAGTGAATAGAGAATTAAACCAGAAAATGCCAGTAAAGAACATTGTGATTGCCAAGAGGAGTGTTAATGGTTTAGCTAGAAATTTAGCTCTTGCTCCAATAAGAAAAATCAGATTTCCAAAGAGAGCTGAACCAAGATATCCTCCCATTAATATCACTTTTTTTGAACCACCAACAGTACGTGTAAAACCACTGCCATCTTGATTAATCTGAATATTACGAACTTCTCCACCAGTAATAATTGCTCCTGCTGCATGACCAAATTCGTGAAGAAATGTTGCTAACATTTGAATGGGGTAGAGAATCTTTTTACCGAGATCACCACCATAGTACCTGATGCCAAAATAGAGACCTAGCATAATGAATATTCTGATGATAATATTTGACTTCATCTTTTCTATTGAGTTTATAAGTTACTCTGCAAACCAGGAATTAACAAGCGAATCTTCGTCACAATTAATTGAAACATGGACAAAATCATTGTGATCTGCAATGTAGTTGTAATCCTTTGCCCATTCTTTATGATTAGCTGCCAACTTTTGGAGGGCATTAGCAATATAGTCAACTTCGGAAGTTGTCATCGTTGGGTGGAATGATACTCTTATCCATCCAGGTTTTTCATCTAAGATTCCACAGCTGATATTTTTTGTTATGTTACTAGATTTTTCATAAGATACATCGAGCAAGTAGTGTCCATAAGTACCAGCACATGAGCAACCACCTCTTACTTGGATGCCATAGCGATCATTTAAGAGTTTGACTCCTAAGTTGTAATGCAGGTCGTCGATATAAAGGCTAAAGATTGGTAGCCTTTCTTTAATGTTATTTGCAAGTATGTGCAGGTTGTCAATTCCTTCTAGTTGAGACCAAAGTTGATCTGTAATCTCTTGTTCCCTATCATGGATGTTTTGGATCCCCATCTCTTCCTTGAGTTGGATACAGAGAGCTGTCCTAATTGTTTGTAAGAATGCGGGTGTTCCACCATCTTCTCTCGCTTCTATTGCATCATGATACTTGTGATCTCCCCATGGATTAGTCCAATCTACAGTTCCTCCTCCTGGATTGTCAGGCACCTTATTCTTATACAGTGTTTGATCAAAAATCAAAACACCTGCACTAGACGGGCCTCCTAAAAACTTATGTGGTGAAAAGAAGATAGCATCCAACTTTGATTCAGGATCACTTGGGTGCATATCGATTTCTATGTAGGGAGCTGAACAAGCAAAATCAACAAAACAGAGACCTCCAACTTGATGGATGAGTTTTGCCATTTCAAAATATGGAGTCTTGATTCCTGTCACATTGCTACATGATGTAATTGCAGCTATTTTTAATTTACGATCCTTATATTCAGTCAAAGCACTTGCAAAATCTTCTAGGCAAACTAATCCTCGTGGACATGCCTTGATTACTCTTACTTCGCAGATAGTTTCGAGCCATGAAGTCTGGTTGCTATGATGTTCCATGTGGGTACAAAAGATGATTGGTATCTCTTCTTTTGGAATGTCTATTTGATTCTTATACTTTTCATGAATCTTAAGACCAAGGATTCTTTGAAATTTATTGACAACCCCAGTCATACCTGAGTTACTTGAGATTAGGATGTCAGTATCTGAAGCGTTGACATGAGACTTGATAATACTCTTAGCTTTGGCATAGGCTTTCGTCATGCAACTCCCAGTTGTATTCGTTTCTGTATGTGTATTCGCTACAAATGGATAGATGTCATTTAATAATTTTGATTCAATCGGTGCATACATACGACCACTTGCTGTCCAATCTGCATAGACGATTCTCTTCTGACCATAGGGTCCTATCAATGTAGCATCATCACCTATAATTTGTTGTTTGTAGACGTTGAAATACTCTTCTAAATTTTTGTTATTGGCTGAGTTAGGCTTTGATAATGTCTTGCGCATGATTCATAATTTTAGTTGCGAGAGTATTTGCAGCATCTGCATTTTTTGATTCAGAATAAACCCGTATTATTGGCTCAGTATTAGATTTACGTAGGTGTACCCATCCATCTTTGAAGTCTATTTTAAGGCCATCTCTAGTATTGAGTTTTTCATCAGAGTAAGCTTCTTTCAACTCACTGATGATCTGATCTACATCGACATCTGGCGTCAATTGAATTTTATTTTTGACAATGGTATAGTCGGGATATCCAGCTCTAATTTCAGAGAGTGTCTGACCGCTAATTGCCAGCTTACTCAAGCAGATTGCGATCCCTACTAGTGAGTCCCTTCCGTAATGCAAGTCTGAAAGAATGATACCACCATTCCCTTCCCCACCAATATTAGCATTATTATTTTTCATCGCTTTGACTACATTAACTTCTCCTACAGCTGATGCATGATATTCTGTGCCATGAAGTCTTGCAATGTCAGCAAGAGCTCTGGTTGATGATAAGTTGCTAACAGTATTGCCTCCAATCAATGGAAGTAAGTAATCAGCTGCCAGCACTAAAGTATATTCTTCGCCGATTAGTTTTCCTTTTTCGTCAACTAAAGCGAGCCTATCTACATCTGGATCAACAGCAATTCCAATCACTGCTTCTTCTTTTACAACAGTATCACAAAGATCAACCAAATGCTTGGCAAGAGGTTCAGGGTTATGCGCAAAGTCACCACTCATCTCGGCGTTGATTAGAGTATACGTACAACCAAGAGCATCTAATAATGGAGGAATGCTGAGTGCCCCAGTACTATTGATACAATCTACAACAACATGATATTTTTTAGCTTTTATCTCATCTGTTTTAATATAAGATAAGTTGAGAATAGCCTTGATATGATTATCAATCGCAGAATGGTCTTCTGTGAGACATCCAAGGTTATCTATATCCGAATATATCCAATCTTTTGATGAAATACTTGCTAATATTCTTTCTCCAGTCTGTGCTGAAATAAATTCTCCTTTGTGGTTGAGAAACTTGAGTGCATTCCATTCCTTTGGATTATGACTTGCTGTAAATATAATACCTCCTTGGGCTTGGTGCTCAATTACTGACATCTCAACCGTTGGCGTAGTGCTGAGTCCGAGGTCAATCACGTCAATGCCACAAGCAATGAGTGTATTGATGGCAAGAGATGAAACTAAACTCCCAGAGATACGTGCATCTCTTCCTGTAACAACCTTAGGTCTATTTGATTTTTCCTTGAGCAGAAATGCATAACCAGAGACACATTCTACAATATCTAATGGTGTAAGATTTGAACCGTACTCACCTCCGATGGTTCCTCTAATTCCAGAGATAGATTTGATTAAAGTCATACTGACAAAGATATCATAAAAGTCTTTGAAAGAATGCTATTGAGTCTTAATATTTGGAGAGTATAAAATATTAAATTAATAGAGGTTTATCCACCTGTTTCTTTCCTGAGCTGGGCGATTTGACTCCCCCAGAGATCACCTTGAGTATCTTCATCCCCTTCGTCACAAAAATCAGTGATCTCAAGTACAGTCTCATTGGTAACACCTGATTTATACATTCTAAATTCTAAATATTCATCTGGTTCCGAATCTTCCCAAACAAATCTTAATCTTTCTTCTTCGATATCATCAATCAGTTTAGCTATTTCTTCATCTCCATCCCACTCGAAGGTAAACTCGTCAGCAGTGATATCTACAGAATCACAAAACCACCTCACTAAGCACTCTGGTAACACAAGAAATTTGTAGAGAATTTTCGGTGATGCTCTCAGTATAAATTCTAATTCAATCTTTGCTCTTTTCATAGTCTATAGTTACTCTGAATGTGGTTGTCTAATGACATTGGCCACAAATAAAGCCTTTTTTTTTATATATAAGTAAATTTGAACTTTTTTTGTTCATTTCTTATTTAAAAAGTTATCGTACTTTTGCAATCCTAATCAGGATTAGATTTGTTAAGAAATATAATAACTACATCACAAAGTAAAATACCTACCCTATGGGAATGCGTCAGCTCAAGATTACTAAGTCGATTACAAACAGAGAAAGTCAATCTCTAGAAAAGTATTTACAAGAAATTGGTAAGGTCGACCTCCTTACACCAGAAGAAGAAGTAGACTTAGCTAAAAAAATTAAGGCAGGTGATCAAGACGCTTTAGAACGTTTGACTAAAGCAAACTTGAGGTTTGTTGTTTCTGTAGCTAAGCAATATCAAAATCAAGGACTTTCTTTGAGTGATTTAATTAATGAAGGTAATCTTGGCTTGATCAAAGCTGCACAAAGATTTGATGAGACTAGAGGATTTAAATTTATCTCATATGCAGTCTGGTGGATTAGACAATCTATCTTACAAGCATTAGCTGAGCAATCAAGAATCGTAAGACTCCCACTTAACAAAGTAGGGTCGCTCAATAAAATCAATAGAGCATTTTCTGAATTAGAGCAAGCATTCGAAAGAGAGCCATCCGCAGAAGAATTGGCAGAGTTATTAGAAATTTCAGCTGATGAGGTTGAGACTACTCTAGGTGTTGCATCTAGACATGTGAGTATGGATGCACCATTCGTGGATGGAGAGGATAATTCTTTACTCGATGTTTTAGAGAATGGAGGTACGCCAAGTACTGATAGTCAGCTGGAGTATATGGATTCTCTCAGAAGAGAAATTGGTAGATCTCTTAACACTCTTTCAGAAAGACAAATGGACGTAATCAAATTGTACTTTGGACTTGGTATAGAGCACCCAATGTCCTTAGAAGATATTGGTGAGAAGTTTGGCTTGACTAGAGAGAGAGTAAGACAGATCAAAGATAAAGCTATCAATAAGCTAAGATCTGCAAGTAGAAGTAAACTCTTAAGACACTATCTTGGTGAAGGATAGGATAGGAGTAGACTCCCTCTAGCAATTAATACCAATAGAAATACAAATTATTTTTTAGTCCCATTTAGCATAGGACTAAGCCTTGCATTAGGTATTCTGATAGGATATACTTACTTCAATAAAGATGAAGGTCGACTGATTCAATCACGTCAGGGGGAGCAAACTAGCTACGGAGTAGGCGAAATTGAGACTGTTGTCAGTCTCATAGATAAGCGCTATTTTGATACAATCTCGCGTAAGCAAATAGTCGATGCTGCAATCTCATCAACTTTAGATCAATTAGATACTTACAGCAGGTATCTTCCACCTGAAGACACCGAAGCAGATAAAGTGAGCCTTTCCACTGATTTTAGAGGAATCGGAATCGAAATGGTAAAGATTGGCGACTCTATTAGAATACTACACTCAGCATATCAGAGTGCTACACGCAAAGCTGGTATAGATGAAGGAGACATCATACTCAAAGTAAATGGCAAGGATATGGTCGGAGCTGATGTGACGTATGATATGCTCAGAAATGTAGTCACTTCACAAGATACTTGCTATCTCACTTATTACGATTATCAAAGTCAAAGCGTAAAGGAAGCTTCATTGCCAGTCGTTGAGATTGAAAACTCTGATGCGACTATACACGGTATGCTAACTGACAGTGTTGGAATTATAAAAATCAAACAATTTAACTCCAGGACCTACGAGCAGTTTATGCAATCATTAGAAAACCTAGATAGTACTTCCAGTCATCTCGACTTGATCATTGATGTGAGATCTAATCCAGGTGGCTACTTACCACAAGTCATTAAGATACTAGAGCAGCTCATTTACGAAAAGGATAAACTTCTGTTATCAACTGTGAATAGAGATGGGAGTGAAAAGAATTATTACTCTAAGGCGAAGAACTTCTTCAAGGTTGATAAAATAGCTGTATTGATAGATGGGAACTCTGCGAGTGCTAGTGAAATCTTAGCTGGTGTGCTTCAAGACCTAGATCGGGCAATCATTATAGGTGAAGCATCATTTGGTAAAGGGTTAGTACAAGAGCAATTCGGCTTGTCTTCGGGTGGAAAAATAAGATTGACAGTCTCTGAATATCTGATGCCTTCTGGGAGGTCAATACAGAAATGGGAAAATATAGGATATGCAAAAGAACACTGTGATACGACAGTAGTCGCTAAGTCTTCTCTCTATTTTAGACCGCTTCCTACTTGCCAAGGCGTTGTTCCAGATCTTCCAATAGTTTTAAATACAGCATGCTATCAATTTGACTATGAACTCCATCAACTTACGATAGGATTAAATGAATCCGATCTCCCTAATGATGAGGCGCTGAAATCTCTTTTGTACAATAATAAGATTCCATTCAATATTGGATGTGTAAGTGAAATGAGAAATGAAATCTTACACCAAATTAATAGACGTCAAATGTCAAACGAAGATGCCGCTTTTAATCAGATAAAGGATGAAATTATTATTAAGAAAGCGATTGAAGTATTAAAGCTTCCCGTTCGTCAAGCTTTGCTTCAATAAAAGATTATAATTAGAGTCTAAGAAAATCAAGCTCACCCTCTGAGTCATAGCTTGCTATCACAGAAGCTAGTTGAAGTTTTCTATTAATCACATTATTGGGATATGTTGGAATGAAGTCAACTCCATCCTTTATTACTTGATCGATTTCATTGAAATAAATCGGAACATCTTGACCTGAGATATTTGCACTCGTCGATACAATCGGTCTCTGGAGTATGTCAATTACTCCTTGACAGATTGGGTTCTGAGTTACCCTAATTGCTACAGTATTATCCTGAGTAAGAAGGTGGTCGGGTAGACTCTTCGCAGTGTGAATCAGTGTCAATGGTTTACGATGCAAAGAAAGCAAAGTCTCTACTCTTGGGTGCATCATCTCTATGTAACTATTGAGCATCTCTATGGATGAAACAAGTAAAACATAAGGATGACCTTCCTTTCTATCCTTTAAAGTTGAGATTTTTTCGATAGCTTGAGGATTAAACGCATCACACGAGAGTCCCCAAAGAGATTCTGTTGGAAGTAGAGTAATTAATCCTGCATCTAATTTATTTGCAATATCTTCTAATTGGTCAGGCAGCAACATAGTGTATTTGTGGATAGAGTTAGTAAGTTGTTTTGTATTTTGAGAGCTCGTATAGAGAATAATAACAGTACAAACACGTTTTTTGATTTGAATATTACCTGAGGCAAGAAAATAATTAATGAAAGAACAGCAAAGTCCATTTAAGTTTACACTCTTACTCATCTTTTTTTGTTGCGGAATGAGTTTTAATTCTTACGCGGCTCACATTGTTGGTGGTCAGATGATATACACCTGTATTGAAGATGATGATTTGAATGATGACGTTGTTAGATTTGAAATGGTGTGTACAGTTTATAGAGATAGATTTTCAGGTGGCGCAGTCTTTGATGACGATGCTGACTTTGGAGTATTTAGAAGGACTGGACCTGATTCATGGGAACATGTTAGGACTGTTTTTGATTTGACTTTTCAAGACAGAGATACGATACCATTTAATGATAATAATCCATGCGTAGATATCCCAGACGGTATAGGTGTAGAGAAAGCATCTTATATTTTTCAACTCACCTTAGATGTCATAGATAGTGAATATATGGTTTCATACCAACGCTGTTGCCGTAACGAGACTATTAATAACTTAATTTTACCAGGGGAAACAGGAGCTGCATTCAATGTGATAATTAGTCCCGAAGCTCAGAGGACATGTGATAATAGCCCCGACTTTGATGAGTTTCCACCTATTTTTATTTGCCAAAATCAAAATTTGAACGTTGATCACTCTGCAACAGATGTTGATGGAGACGATTTAGTCTATAGCTTTTGTGCACCTTTGACTGCCGGAGGAGATAATGGTATTGGTACTGGATCATTTGCTTGTGATGGAGTTACACCTAACCCCGAAGATTGTCCTCCACCCTTTAATGCAGTAGCATTTAATGACCCTGTGGGTACGGCTGGTGGATTTACAATATTGACTCCATTGGCTGGTGATCCTGTAGTGTCTATTAACCCTACTACAGGATTTATAACAGGTATACCACAAAACTTAGGTCAATATGTTGTCGGTGTTTGCGTGCAGCAATTTCGTGATGGAGTATTGATAGGTGAGATAGTTAGAGATTTTCAATTTAATGTCGTAGAGTGTGACCCGACAGTAATTGCCAATATGGAAGCAGATGAGATTATTGGAGTGAAAGAATTTTACTTCAAGCTCTGTGGCGAAAATGAACTCGACATCACTAACCTCAGTGTCAAACTTGATAAGATTGTAAGCTATCAATGGATAATGGATCTTGGAGCAGGTATCTTTGATACTGTAACTACAAGAGATGCTTCATTTGTATTTCCAGAAGAAGGACAATATACAGGAACCTTACTCTTAAATGAAGGCTTTGATTGTGCTGATACCGCGTCACTATTAATAGATGTTTTTCCTCCTACAGTTCCGGATTTCTCCTTTACATATGATACTTGCATAGCGGGTCCAGTTGTATTTGAAAACTTGAGTACTACACAAAGCAATGGAATAGTAATCTACGATTGGGACTTTGGAGAAGGTATCCCGGAAGCTGTGTCATCCTTAGAAAATCCTGAATTTACTTATCCAACTCCAGGAATAAAACCAGTAACTCTGACAGTTGTAGATGTCAATGCCTGCGAGCATACGATCACCAAGAATGTTGAGTACTATCCAGTAGCAGAAACGTTGATCGCTATACCAAGTAGCTTTGTAGGTTGTACACCAGCTGCCTTGACTTTCAATAATCTCTCTGAGCCAATCAATGAAGAGTATACAATCTTATGGGATTTTGGAGATGGGAATACGAGTAGCGAACTCTCGCCAATTCACCTCTATGAAAACGAAGGTATTTATACAGTTAATCTTGAAGTCACATCACCAATTGGTTGCTACAATGACAGGAATTTCCCTAATCTAATAAGAGTAAAACCAAGTCCAGTCGCTGACTTTGATTGCAGTCCTGAAGAGTTCAATTCATTGAATAATGATATTTTCCTAACTGATCAATCCCTATTAGCTGAAAGATTACAATGGATAATACCTGGTGTTGGTACTTCGGACGAACTGAATCCTATGTTCTCATTACCAGACACTGGAGTTTATGAGATTAATTTGATTGCCATACACGAAAGTGGTTGTCCTGATACGATGACTAAATTTATCGATGTCATACCATTGAATACTTTGTTTTTTCCAAATGCATTTACACCTAACAATGATGGTAAGAACGACACATTTAAGCCAGAAGGACTCATCGAAGGATATTCTGAATTTGAGTTGAATATCTGGAATAGATGGGGTGAAATGATCTATACATCACCCGATATCTACCAAGGTTGGAATGGATCAAAGAATAATGTTGGAGATCCTTCTCCAATAGGAACATACGTATATACATATAGCTACATCTCAGGAAGAGGAGAGAATGAAACGGGCGAAGGAAAAATAATACTGTTACGGTAGAATGTAAAAATATTTATTACTATCTTTGCAGTCGCAAAAATAACACATCATGGAGCTTTTGAACTATATACACAACGAGTTAACTACAATCAATGAACTGCCTAAGTTCAAAGCAGGAGATAACATCACTGTATCTTACTCTATTAAGGAAGGAGCTAAGGAGCGAATTCAAAAGTTTAAAGGTGATGTCCTTCAAATCAAAGGTCAAGGAGCTACTAAGACTTTTACTGTCCGTAAAATCTCTAACGGTGTGGGTGTCGAGAGAATATTTCCACTCAACTCACCAAACATTGCTGATGTAGAAGTCAACAAAAGAGGTAAAGTGAGAAGAGCAAGATTGTTCTACTTAAGAGACTTAGTGGGTAAGAAGGCGAAGATCAAGGAAAGAAAAATCTTTAAGTAGATCTTTTTCTTCGAGGCAGAAGTTTTCTTTCTGTCTCAATATCAATATTAATTTAGGTTAGACCAGAATTCAGCTTCAGACTTGGCTTTGAAGTAGTTGTAAGTTTCCACTTGTGATTGGAGAGCATTCTTCTTTTTATCCGCTGGATCTTTATAGGTATTTGTGCCGTTTTTACTGACATGCCTTGCCTTCACATTATCAGAAAATTGTAATTTAAGTATTTCATTTATTTTAGTTTTGAGTGCTTCATCATAGATTGGAATCATCGTCTCGTAACGATATCTTAAGTTCCGTACCATCCAATCAGCTGAAGAGATGTAGATAAGTTTATCGCCCCCATGATGGAAGCAGTAGATTCTGGAATGTTCTAAGTATCTATCTACAATACTAATTACTTCTATGTTATCACTCACTCCTTTGACTCCTGGAACGAGTGAACAGATTCCTCTTACCACCATTTTGATCTTGACACCAGCCTGCGATGCCTCATAGAGTTTCCTGATTACTTTTTTATCTTGAATACTGTTTAATTTGAGTACGATTTCTGCTTTATTTTTTTGTTTTGCTTGCTTTATTTCATAATCAATTAGCTCTTCAATCAATTCATTTAAGTTGTATTGGCCAACTCCAAGATGTTTAAATTGATCCTTAATAGGCTGTTTCTTTTCAAGGAAATTCATTAACCTTCGAGCTTCCTCAGTGAGTCTTTGGTCACTGGTAAAGAAGCATAGGTCAGTGTACAATTTTGCTGTATTTTCATTGAAATTTCCTGTACTGAAGTATGCATATTCTCTTTTCTGACCATTAATGACTTGAGTGATAAGTGCCAATTTACTATGGACCTTCAAGCCAGGCATACTATAGCGAACCTTTATGCCTTCTTCCTCTAATTTTTCTCCCCATTTTAAATTTGCTTCTTCGTCAAATCTTGCTTTAATTTCAATAAATACAAATACCTTTTTACCATTATTGGCAGCTTTGATGAGGGCATCCATTATTCTTGATTTCTTTGCGACTCTATATTGGACTATTGCTATCTCTGTTATCGTTTCATCATTTACTGCATCCTCAAAGAATCTAATTGTCGATTCATAACTTTGAAAGGGGACATGAATAAGATGATCTCCTGCACTTATTCCAGTGTAGATTGACTTGAGGTTTTCTAGTGGAGAATAGGGAAGAGGGGTAAGATCTTTGTCTTGTAAGCTTATGAGATTGAATCTCGGAAAGCTAAAGAAGTCTGAGTTGTTGTGTTGTCTCCCTTCTGGAGAAAGATCATAATCGTGAAGATCAAAAACATCCATTAAATATTTGAGCATTTTCTTTGGTATCTCTCTATCGTAGACTAATCTACTTGCAACACCTATCTTTCGCTTTTCTAAGCTCTTTTTAACCTTAGTAAGAAGATTGCCAGAAAATTCATCATCAATATAGAGTTCGCCATCTCTTGTCAATTTGATAGAAAAACTTCCTTGTATCTTAAATCCTGGAAAGATTGTCTTTGCAGAATGCCTCACAATGTCATCAACTAAGATGATTTCTCGATTCTTTTTTTCACTTGATGGAATGTGAATAAACCGATTTGTTTCTTCTGAAGGGATTTTCATCAAAGCATACACTATACTTGCATCTTCATTATCAATGAGTTCAAATGCTAGGTAAATCGATGCATCATTGAGGAAGGGCACAACTTTTTTTCCAAGTAGGACAATTGGTTGGATAAATGGTTGGAGCTGTTCTCTGAAATATGTTTCAATAAAATCTACCTGTTCTTTATTGAGTTCATTACTTTTTTTAATATAAATATTATTCTCTTTGAGCTCAGGGATGATTGATTTTTCATAAATATTTGTAAATTCTAACTGTTGGTCTTTAACCATTTTTAGTAATTGACTCAATACCTTTTCAGGTTCAAAGTCTAAGTCTTTTGATGTTTTCTTACCAGCTCTTACTAGATTCCTGTGATTTGCTACTCTAACTCTGAAAAATTCACTCAAATTTGAAGAATAAATCGCAAGAAATTTTATTCTCTCAAGCAATGGCACTAAAGGATCTTTTGCCTCTTGCAACACTCGATAATTGAATTGAAGCCAGCTAATATCACGATGTAAGTAGGGAAACAATTTTTTCATTCGATTGGGATTAAATTATAAAGCTAATTTACTTCAAAATTTGAGTTATAAACTGTCTAATAAACTTTTTGTACCTTTCGGACTCAAACTAATCTTGAAAGTTTTCCGTGTGAC
>Ga0079202_10000637_pt1 | contig 11994 bp, 9 predicted proteins | sample PorBlaBluebeHill_FD_68601 | JGI IMG/M metagenome (GOLD analysis project Ga0079202, IMG submission 68601) | Marine algae microbial communities from Blueberry Hill - Blueberry Hill, Maine | ecosystem: Host-associated > Algae > Red algae > Blade | place: USA: Blueberry Hill, Maine
CGAGCCGTTCCAAATACAATTCGCCAATGAAACGGAGGAGTTGTCTGGTATGGCTTGCAGAAGAGCTGACAACAGAAATTCATATTATATAAATGAAGAGTTGTCAAAAGAGCGAATAGTTCTCCACTTTACTGCTGGACACTTGCAGGGGGATTTAATTACTATGATGAATCCAGATTCTACGATATCTGTTCCTTATGTCATAGGCAGGAATGGTACCGTTTATCAATTGTTCAATCCAAAGTACTGGGCATGGCATTTAGGCAGAAATGCGATTGGATCAAATTCAATACAAAGCCCCCATACGATTGCCATAGAAGTTAGTAATTACGGCTATCTAAAAAAGATTGGAGATGAATTACATACCTACCATTCTACACCGAGCACGCCAGATGTGTATTGTCACATAGAAGATCGAAATGTTTATACTGAATTAGAGACAGAATTCAGAGGTAAGAACTATTTTGCGAATTATACTGATTCTCAATATGAAAGCCTGGTGATCTTACTTCGATACCTTACAAATCGGTTCAATATTGAACGCTCTTTCTTACCTTGGAATTCAAGATTTGATACCACAGAAGATGTTTTGGCATTTAGTGGTATTGTGTCACATATTAATTACAGGAATAGCGGAAAGTGGGATATAGGACCAGCTTTTGATTGGAACAGGGTTGAACAAGGTTTGGCAAAACAGTTACCTGTACCACTGCCAAATCCTACAACAAAGGGGACTAGAAATTATGATCATGATATGAATCTGTATTCTGATAGTGACATTGATACTAAGTATAAGTTATCTGAATTAACTTCTGAAAAAGAACACGCCAAACATGATGGGGATGGACCTAATCACTAATTTTCAAACTACAAGAAATGGAAACAAGTATGCTAATTTTAGGAGCAATCGGAGGAATTATTCCTGACTTACTCAGGATCATGAAGAATCCCAATCTCATTAAGCAATATAAAGGACTAAAACTATTATCACCAACCATCCAAATTATTCTGGGAGTATTCGGTGTATGGTTATTCTCTGGCTATTTAAACCAACCTGGCATGCCACCAAAAGTATTAGCAACAACAATTGGCTTTGCAGCTCCTGAATTGATTACCAGAATATTAGGTGTTGGATCAAGCTTATTAAATCAGACTCAACTTCCGCCTGCAAATCCGGAGTTGAATCCTACTAGTCGAGGGTTGACACCACAAAAGAACTTGACTCTCATGGAGTGGTGGCGTATATGAAATGATATCATTTTTACTCGGTATTTGAATAATTAAGTCAAAAGAACTACTTAGCTAAGTATTAAAGCAATCCATTCAATTACTGTTCAATCATGCAAGTCATATTATTGCTTGACAGAATTACCAATTCTACCGATCAGCAGCACTCAAAAGCAATACACTTTTTACGTCTGAAACCTTTTTGTTAGTATCATGGAATTTCACATAATTCTTTTTAATGTCCATATCCAATTTTCTGTCTTTGTTCCACTAATTCTTTCAGTAGTCCATTTTTGATAATCAGCATCATTAGAAATAACATCTACCTCAAATGACTGCTCATCTTCTTGAATAAATGCTATTCTATTTTCTGACTTATTAAAATACCAATCCAATCTAGAAGTACCCGTAGTGTCGATGGTTGCCTTCATCATTGCCGTGTGATCTGGATATAATTCAAGCACCCAATTCGCTTCAGAATTCAAATAAATAATCTTTCTACCCTGCTGGATCGTATAACCTAGATGCTCGACTTTTGCATTCCAAGTACCTAAAAAATTTAGTTCAGCAGCATCTACTTTGTGATTTTCTTGAGTTGTATTCAATGTATAGATGATCAATGCAAGTATAAATGAAAAAATAAATAATAGGTACTTATAGCTTGCTGAATCCTTAGGTTCTCCACTTAATTTATTAATTAAATTTTGGACTCCAACTACTATCTTGGCTATCGATAGATCATATTCATTCCTGTCTATGATTCTTCTAATTTCAAAATCATCTTTCGTAATATGATATTTACTTTTTAAATTAATGATCTCATCACTTATCGATGCTGCTCTTTTTTGAGATTCTAAAAAATCTAAGGTTTGTTCTAATTTTCCTTTAGATAATAGCTGTTTCGCTTCACTGATGATTTGTTCTGTCTCCATCAATTAGGATTCTCTAATGTTAGTATTATGGCATGATTAGAGTTGTTGAATCCATAAATGGTATGATTTGCTATATTTGTGGAGTAAACATAATTATCATCTAAGTTGACAGTCACTAGAGCGGAAGAAGCATCAATATGTATTTTGGCTTTTTTTCTTTGGTTCTGTACTAATTCAGAAATGATAGATCCTACGACTTTTGTATTAGAATGATACAGCACATCTAATTCTCCACTCAACTGTAGATCGCCTTCCCAAACTAATTTTCCTTCTGCATATGCAGTGTACCAATTATTCCCATCATTATTTGGTGATGAATTCAATACAAGATGAGCCTCTATTACATTATGATGAGTGTACTGCTTATAAAAACGAATGTTTCTATCGTCTCCTTCCACAAGTGTAGGAAGCGGGATTGTATCAAGACTTTGAGTATTTTCATTAATGATTTGAGCACCCAAGTATCCCAAAGTCAATATAGACAATAAGAATCCTACAAAGCATGTACTAATGAATCTCATCATGCAGTTAGTCATTCCTCATTGTTTTCAATGCCACCTCAAATTGAGTCTTCGTATTATCATCAATTGAACCCAAAGCAATCAGTTCTCCCATCGTTCCTGCAGATATACCACAATCATTAGATTTTCTAAGACGGACCTTGATTCGATTAAAATGAAAAATGACTTGAGAACCACTACCAATGTCTTTACCTTTCCTATCACCTACTGCAACGATTTTTCTCAGAGGTCCATCATTTACGTTTTTAGTGTCGGTGGTGTGATTATTATCAGTGTACCTAAATGAACCAATTGGATCTGATAATATCTTCTCGATTTTCCAACCAGTGGGCGCAATATAAAAGTCATTAATGGTTCTCTTTTTCTCGCCAGTCGTCCAATCTTTTTTTGTTTCTTCAAATTTTGTGTGAAGATCTGCAGCTATTTTAGAATTATTGCTTACAATCCTCAATTTGACTGATGTATAAACTTTTGGACCATTACCATCAAATTCTCGATCTCCCCTTGTAGAACTGGGGACAAGTGTGACTGGTCCGTAAGTGCCTGAATTAACATCTTTGGAAATACATGGCACGACTGCGTCTTGAATGATAGATACCTCTGAAATGATATTACCATCCCATACTATAGCGATCTTATTACTCTTGTCATCGAGCCTGACACCATTGTCTCCAAGATTCATGTTAGCTTGGTAGTTGCTGGTCTTACTAATCGTAGTAGAGTGATCTGTCACACCGTTATCACTGTACAATTTTACTTGTAAACTCTTGTCAAGAAAATCATAGCCAAAGAAATTAATCTGGATCCTGTCATTTGGATTCAATGACATACGGATAGAACTCGGCACAGCCTGACAAACATGTGGCTCTCGGATGATGGGATGTCTATCAAGGAGTTTATTTTTCAGTTCTTGTAAGTCCTGGATGAGTCGATTTCTAATAAAGTCTACATTACACCGCAATTCAGTTCCTGTAGAAGCAATTAAGCCATTAGCCATATTGTTTAAGTCATTGCTGATGATGTCTTTCGCATCTTGAGGTAATTGGGCTATGGCATCTCTGAACAATTGTTCCCAATCATCAGATTTTCCATCTAGATTATTCATTAGTTCCTCAATGATATTTTCTGCAGTATTTGTTGTTTCCTCTAAGGCTTCACCAACTTTGCAAGAGTTTAACAGTAAACAAGAGTTCAGTAGAGAAAGTATATATAAATATTTCATTAGTTTGCTTTTGATAAAGTGAAAGATTCTATTACAACTACTATAATATGTTTATACTAATGCTACTATTAGCCAGAAGGTAACCTTTCTAAGACAATTTCAATTCATTTATTATCATAATTTTTATATAATTGGGTTACCTATAATTACATTAGAACATAAGAAAGTACAATCATAAAATAGAATGGTAACTACCACTTTTTTCGAATTATCGAGAGAAATTAGAGCCCACATATCGCAGGGTGATATTAAAACTGCATTTGAGACGCTAAACTCACATACTTCTATAGACCATAAAATTGATGAACTGATATTAAGGAGTGCTCAATTTCATATTCTAGAAAAAGATTCAAGGAAAGGCATTATTACAGAAGAATATAAAAGAATTGAACTAAACAGAATTGCTAATTCTCTACTGGAATTTTGTGATGTTTTAGAAAAAGTACAAAAACATAAAACGAGAATATTCTTAAGCTATAGCCACAAAGAACCAGATAATTCTATAGCTACTTCAATCTATGCATACATTAAAAACAATCATTTTGATGTTTTCATAGCAAATCAGGACATGGTTGCTGGTCAAGACTGGGCGAAGAGAATAATGCGTGAAATCGAACTCAGTGATTATTTTATAGTTTTTCTTTCCGAAAATTCGAATAAAAGTGAGATGGTATTAGCAGAAGTAGAGCATGCTAAACAAATGCAAGACTTTCATTCATTACGCAAGCCTGTTATTATTCCCATCAGAATTCAGAAAAACCATGATTTTCATATATCTAACGAACTGAATTCATATTTAAAAAAGATACACTATATAGAATTTGATGATGACACTAAAATCGAAGTACTCGGAAATCAGCTAATAAATATTTTTAAAGATAGCTCAACCTTAAGTGAAATAGGTGATAATATTACTGAAAAGCAAGTGCAAGAATTTTTGCCTAAAGGATATACTGATAATAGTCCCATGCCATCTGCACCACTTGAAAAAGTCGGAGGAGCAATGATGTCAGATTCTCCATTTTACATTCAGAGAGAAGGCGAAGCCGATTTCATAAATCTAATTCAACAACCAGCTGCGATCTTGCGGATAAAAGGTCCTCGTCAACACGGAAAGACATCATTACTTTCAAAGACCTTAAACTACGCAGCTAAAGAACTAAGATACAATACAGCCCATCTGAGTTTTCAATTACTAGATAGAAGCTCATTTCTAAATTTTGATAAATTATGCTTGCAATTCTGCGTAAGGATCTGTCGTGAAACAAACCTATTAAATTCACTTAAGCATGAGTTAAAGGAATTCTGGGCAGATGATTTATTCACCGTAAAGGAAAAATGTTCTACTTTTTTCGAAGAATATATCCTTAATAAATTAGATAAGCCACTAATCATTGGTCTTGATGAAGTCGATGCACTATTCAGATATGAAGAAGTATCAGACGACTTTTTTTCTATGATTAGAGCCTGGCATGATTCTGCAGCTATTGATGAAAAAAATAAATGGGATCAAATTCGATTTGTTCTTTCTTATTCAACTGAAATTCACTTAGCCATCAAGAATATAGATCAATCCCCATTCAATGTGGGTCACGAGCGCATCATGTATCCATTTAATGAAAATGAAATCACGCAACTGATAGATATCCATCCAGTAGATAATAAAGATAATCTCAACGAAAATATATTCAAATTCACAGGAGGCTTTCCTTATTTAAGTCGAAAAGCACTTTACTTGCTAAGTACCTCTTCCATAGATATTGGAAGTCTGGTTAACAATGCAGCTAATGACAATGGTCCTTTTAATGATCATCTAAGACATATGCATTTACTATTACAGCGAGATCCAGAAAGTTCAGCTGTAATGAAAGAACTGATTAAGAATGAACGAACCAATAATAAAGATGCTGTTAATAGACTTAGAGCTGCAGGACTGATTAAAGGTAACTTTCCAGATGTAGATGTTTCAAATGATCTGTACAAGAATTATTTTAACAGGATACTATGAATAGCGCTTACTTTCAAGTCGGAGGTAGCCTATCAGCCGATGTTCCATCATATGTAGAACGTAGTGCTGACCAAGAATTAACTAATAATGTGAAGAACGGTCAGTTTAGTTATGTTCTTACATCACGACAAATGGGTAAAAGCTCACTCAAAGTGAGATGTATTGAAAAACTGAAAAGAGAAAATTACCATTGTCTGAGTCTGGATATGACTCGATATGGTTCAGCAAACTCTCAAGAAAGTCAGTGGTACAATGGTATAATGTTTGACCTGTACAAAAATGTTGTGCCAAGAACAGAAGCATTTGACAATTATAGAATTCAATTTCGTAACTGGCACAGTCAATATAAAGATTTTACAAGCCCTCGAAAATTAATAGCCTTAATTGAAGATCACTTAATTACGTTAGATAAAAGTGTAATTATATTCCTAGATGAAATCGATTTTCTGATGACCTTGAATAATTTCAGCTCCGATGATTTCTTTGCCACTATAAGGTATTGCTATAATCAAAGGTCTGAAAATGGTCTGTATAACAAGATAAATTTTGCAATATTTGGAGTCGCTGCGCCATGGGAGTTAATATCAGATCCTACTAGAACACCTTTTAATATCGGCTTACCTGTTACTCTACATAATTTCAGTGAAGATGATTTGACACCATTGTTGAATGGCTTAAGAAAACATAGTTCTAATTCAAAACAACTGTTAAAAGAAGTCCTTGCTTGGACTGGAGGTCAGCCCTTTCTAACTCAAAGTATTTGCGCCGCTATTATTAAAGAAAATTTAGCGAAAGAAGGTACAGAAAACATTGTTTATGACCACATTGTCAATCGATATCTAGAAAAGAGTGTTTCTGAAAATCATCAAAGTATCGCTAACATAGAAAGCAGAATTATAAGAAACACTGACTATCGCAACAAAATGTTAGAGATGTATTCTGATATACTGGAAGGCAACGTCATAGAATATGATAAGCAATCAAAGGCTCAACGTTACCTAAGTCTGTCTGGAATAGTCAAAAATGAAAATGGATTATTAAAGACCAACAATAAAATATATGCAAAAATATTTGACAAGAAATGGTGCAATGAAGCTATTGGAAGTATTTATAGGCCTTATGCTGAGTCAGTAAACCGGTGGGTCAGTTCCGGACGGGATACTGATGCATTACTTAAAGGGAATATTCTAGATAATGCACTAAAATGGGCAGCTAAAAGGAATGGCTTAACTGAAAAAGAAAAATCCTTCTTTGAAGAATCAAAAATTGCACAAGCTAAGGATGATGCCGTCTCAAATAAGCAAAAACAACTTAGAATTGCAATTGGAGTTATTTCTATGCTATTTCTATTGTCTTTAGGCTTGTTGGCATATTCAGTTAGTAATTCAAGAAAAATAGATAGACAAAATCAGGAAATTCAAGATAAAAATAATAGACTACTGAGTTCGATAATAGGTTTAGCAGATGCAGAGTCTTCTAAGCTAATTGAACAATCAAAGGACTTTAAAGATCAAGGTAAATTTGAGGAATCATTTACTCAAGCTAAAAATGCCAAAGAAGCCATTCTATTCTATGAATCAACATTAAATAACGATAATGAAGCAGTAGGGAATGCATTCGCTTCAACATTCCAAGACTCACTTAGAAGGCATAAAAATGAAATAGATGCTATATTATCTGATTCCACTTATATATTAGAAATACATGAAAAATATAATAGACTGATAGCTATAGCGGAGAAGGCGGAAGCGCAAAACAAATACCTGGACGCATTTAACAAATACAAAGAAGCTCAGGAGTTGATCTTCACGAAAATAATTAGCAGCAAATTAAGCCAAGTTAAATTTAATGGAATATCATACTATAAAAGCGAAATAGAATCTCACAAACAAGCAGAAACAAGTTATGATCTAAAGATGGTTAAGGGATATGAAAAGCTAATTAGTAAATTAAATAATAATTAATGGTTCCTTTTTTTTGACCTTCAGAAAAAAATTAGACAATATGAGCAATGGATATGAATTAACAATGAAACTAAATATTTTAATATTTCTTACTATTTCAATCATTTTAATAGGCTGTGCAAAAGATTTCGACGTTGTTGAATTAACCCAAAGTAATTTTGTGAATTTTAGTTTAAATTCAATAGGAGATTACGTGAATTTGCAAGCATTATATAAAAAGAAAGACTTTACAGTAATAGAGAAAGGTTTTAAAATTTCGACTTGTACTCCAAATGAATTTGGTAATTTTAATTCAGACTGTACAGTCTTGAACATCATAGCGATTGACACTATTTGTGAAGGATTTAGAGTAGATGACGATGAGAATGCATTTTGTCATCTCCTCTCTAGAGATAGTTTGCAGACTGGAACTAATTATAACGCTATAGCATATTTGAAGGTAAGGTACAATGATCTCGATAGAATTCAAGTATCAGATATTACAAGAAATATATTTTTAGGAGATATATGGGCAATAAATTCGAATAGTGGAATAGACTCAGACATGTATCCATCATTCATAGGAGAAGCAGTAAGTTTTACTATTGGCAATTTAGGATACATTGGTACTGGATTAAAATTCAATGGCCAATTCAATACTTCTACTTTTTGGTCCTATGACACAGCAACTGAAAAATACAAAAGACTAGCTAACTATCCAGGTATAAATGAAGGTCGAAGAAAAAATGCCGTCGGATTTTCAGTAAACGGAAAAGGATATATCGGGTCTGGGTTGAATAATAATGAACAATACAAAGACTTTTACGAATATACACCAGAGACAGATTCATGGCGCAGAATTACTGACTTCCCCTTTTTGCTAAGGTCGGCTGTTAGTTTTGTTATCGACAATGAAGCATATGTAGGTACTGGATGGTCTTGTGATCCCGACTGTCGTATGGTTAGTGAATTCTATAAACTAAATCCTGAAGGGGGAGAACTAGATTCATTTGGATTACCCTTAGGCGAATGGTTGCAGATTGCTTCTCTACCTTCTAATGGCCGAAGAAGTGCATCAGCATTTTCAATTGATTCTAAAGGTTATATTGTATGTGGTGTAACCAATAGTGGAAGAGCTCATATTAATGATGTGTTCGAATATGACCCAACACTGAATAGCTGGACAAAAAAATCAAATTTTACAGGTGCCGCACGACAAAAAGGAATTGCTTTTGTAGTTAATAATAGGGCTTTTTACGGTACTGGTTCAAATTCTGGTCTTGCTGCTGAATTTCCTAACTTCAATGATCTATGGGAATATCTGCCAACAACTGATTCATGGAATCAACTAAAAAGCGTTGGGATTTACTACCTTCACGGTACAACCGCCTTTGGAATCAATAGTAAAGGTTATTTGTACGGAGGTTACGAAGCACAAGCATTTCAAACAAATACAAATGATTTAAGAATATATACACCAAGCAAATGAAGTATACCATAATTCTAATTACTATTGTCATCAACTGCGCTATAAGTCAGACTAAATATAACTATTCGAGTCAACATATTGTAGATTCCAAATTTCAAATTTCTGAAAATCAGATTACAAATTTAGAATTGAACCCAATTCTAAAGAATGATAAAGTTCTAATTGACAATATCAATTTAAAAAATGGAGATCTGTTGATCAACATCCAAGTATCACCATTTAGAAAGATAGAAAAGGATCTCTTAATATCAGTCACACCTAAAATCGAAGGAAAAACAGGAATGATCAATTTAGTCAATAAGGATAATATTCTAGGAACTAACATCTCTTATAATAGTCAAAACCAAAAAAGTACCATAATCTGGAAAGACTTTATGGAAGATTACAAATACTTAGAGAATGATCTGATGTTAAACTTAGACTATTCTATTCAAGGAAATTTGCCAGCGCGCGTAGTAGAAAAACCTGAAATGACCAAAAAGCATGTACTTCCACATTATTATATTGGAATCGGTAGTGCATTAGTTACGACAAGTGGAGCGTTACTAAAAGAATCAAGTAATGTTATTTACGACAATTATATTAATGAAGTATTTCAGCAGAATGATGAGGCGATAAATACATATAACAAAGCAAATGAACGCAAAAGACTAGGAAATTTCATGATGGTGTCTGGCTTAGTGACGCTAGGCACCAATGCTATCGTATACATAACAAGAAAGCTTATACATAATCGACGGAAAAATCAATATGACCACTATGCTAAACTAAACATAATCGGAAATTAAGAATGAAATACTTACTACGTATATCAATAATTATATCAATCTATATTTATAATGCTGGACATCTAAAAAGCCAATTCTCATGTTACGAAGGCTTCATAGAACAAGCCAGTCATGCACAAAAAGAGAATAACATTCAAGAAGCCATTATCAGTTATCAAGGCATTATTCTTAGATGTCCATCGAGTACAAGTGAACAAAAAAAGTACGCTTTACAAATGATAGAAAATGTCTTTGCCAGCAATAAAGATTCACTTGAAAAAATTAATACAACACTTGAAAAGGCCATCATTGAAGTAAGAAATGCAGCTGCAAAATCTAATACCCTTAGCATACAACGAGAGATAGAAACCATAAAGACAAAAGCATTAAGCAATTCCTTTAACTCTCTGAACGAAAATAATCCAGACGACAAACTGACATTAGCTTATTACTCAAAGACCTGGCTTGATCAAATAAATTCTCCAACATTGCATAATGAACAGGTGTTTGCTCAAGCCATTTATCATAAATACTCTTCTGACACTACTGCAATAAATGAAGATCAGCAAACGAACACTCTTGACACATCAATAGTGAATAACATCAGAATCATGGAACGGCTTAGCGGAATTAGCAATGACTTCGAAAGATTAAACAATAATCAGATTAATATTTATACTAAAACTGAACAATTCGTAAATAAAATCACTACTCCAAGTTACATATATGATATGGATATCGATAATGAATCAGGTATCTTATATTTCGTTACCAGACAAGGCTCCTTATATAAAGTAAACCTCAAATCAGCTAAGACCGATTCTATCAAAATATCAGATTTTCCGCTTTTTAATGTAAAAGTCAATAAACAAAATGCTAATTACTTAGTAAATGTTGGATACAAGCACTTAGAACTTTTTGATGATAAAATCAATAAAAAGATTGTGATAGAAACTACGCTAAAATTGGTCGACTTTCATTATCTCTATAATAAAGATCAAGTCTTGATTGCCGATAATAAAAATATTTATGAGTATAGCTTTGATGGTGATAAAATCGATCAAAAGGAATTCGCAAAGGAGATAAAACATATAGTGATTGATAATTTAGAAAAATACAGGTTGCTATCTTTCCATGACAATTCAGTAGCCCTCTATAATTCTAAAAATGAACTATTGGTCTCTATTGAAAATAGTGAAACAATAGAGTCAATATCTTTTGAAGAAGATAATTCTCATTTTCACATAAATTTTCAAAATAACTATTTTTTAAAGTACCCAACTCCAGATTCTTTTTATGCTGAACTATTGACCATTAAGCCGGCATTATCTACAAAGTTAAAGGACAAGTATTTTATTGAAGACATAGTCCTCAGTGATGAACTTAAGACATATTTACAGAAAGCCAATAATTAGCCTTTAATTTGTATTTGAAAATTGCTTTTGGCGTGTTCAGTAGTAGCATATAAATTCAGAAGTAAGAGAACTGTTGGACAAGCTGATGAGACTTAGGCACTTCTAAGTCAAAATCTGTACAAATACTCGGGTATAATTGAATTCTATCAAACACTTTATAGTTTACTTTTTATTTGGATTAGATTCGTTACCCCGTTTATTGCCAAAAACCCTTAAAAATGAGGTAATAATTCAGCTATTGATCGTGAGAAAGTTTCCAAATTTCAAAATATATATCAGATCAGCTATAACTGAATGAGTAAAGAACCTGTATTAGAGGCAAAATGGCAAAAAATGGGGAATTAATTCTTATTGATAAAGCTATTGGATTGACAGTTATTTAAGTTGAAAAAGTGGCGGCTGCTTGCCACGTACCCGAGGGATTAGTTGGCATAGCATTTTTGCTTACTTTTTTTGAAATTGAAAAAAAG
>Ga0079202_10000662_pt1 | contig 11870 bp, 11 predicted proteins | sample PorBlaBluebeHill_FD_68601 | JGI IMG/M metagenome (GOLD analysis project Ga0079202, IMG submission 68601) | Marine algae microbial communities from Blueberry Hill - Blueberry Hill, Maine | ecosystem: Host-associated > Algae > Red algae > Blade | place: USA: Blueberry Hill, Maine
GGTGGAAGAATTATCTGGCTCTATCAATGATCCAAAAGGCAAATCATACCATTAGGTATTGAGAGAAGTACGAGTTGAAAACTATTCAGGACAATAAAGATTTTGAAAATTCAATCTAAACGTGTTGTATCTCATTGACAAAGTCTCTTTACCAGAGAGTTATCCACGTTAGACTATCTTTGCAATTGTAACTAACTTCGCTGTTATGATTATCGCACATGCTGTTATGACTTACTTTAGATCAAATCAATCTTCTTCCTGGTTGCAAAGCACAGAGTTGATAGAACTTACAATCAATAAAACAAAGGATGAGGTGCAGCAAGTCATCGAAGATCTAGAGCCATACGGTAAATTCCATCCTTTAATAACTAATGTAGAGAAGATCAACGATGGAAACTATCAAATCAAGGAACGTCCATATTCGTGGTTGCCTGTCTCAATTGGTTATCGAGTCTTTGTTGAAGAGTTGACTGCAGAGAAGGCTGTCTATGGTTTTTCTTCTCTAGTCTGGTTTAAGCCAAAATTTACCTATAGGTTAGAATCGCCAAGTCTAGATACTACAAAGATTCAGCTTGCAATTAGGATCGAAGGCCCACCGATAGGTAGACGAATATTAATCAATAAGATGGTTGCAGCACAGCTGCAACTCTGGCAAGCATTTGAGCAATCACTCAACAATTAGAAACAAACTCCTTGGAGAAAACACAGGACAGATATAACCTAGAACAACTCAGCAAAGCGCATCCTGCGCTGTCATCTTACATCGTTGAGGGAAAGAGCGGCACTACGATAGACTTTGGTAATGCTGATGCAGTCAAGGCTCTTAACACTGCTCTCTTAATCTCTGACTATGGTCTGATGAGTTATGACCTACCAGATGGTTACCTTGTCCCAGGAGTCACAGGCCGGCGAAAGTATATCGACCAAGTCGCTACCTTACTCAAGAGCAAGGATGGCAAGAAGCACAATCAAAAAAAAAGAGTATTAGCCGATATCGGAGTCGGTGCCAATTGCATCTATCCAATCATAGGTCATAAGGCCTATGGCTGGAAGTTTGTAGGTGTTGACAATAACCAAGAGGCTGTCAATACTGCCTTGGGTATCATCACAGCTAATGATCTGTCAGAAAGTATTGGTCTGCGCTTCCAGTCTGATGAAAATCAGATTATAGAAGGCTGGATTACAGAAGATGATTACTTTGATTCGATGGTGTGCAATCCACCGTTCTATGATTCAAACTTAGAAGCTGACCAACACATCCAACGGAAGAGTAGTGGCCTCAAACTGTCAAAAGTGTCAAGGTCATTTGCTGGGAAACCACATGAGCTGATTGCTGAAGGGGGTGAACTAGGCTTTGTCTCAAGGTACATCGAAGAGAGTAAGCAATTTGGTACTCAAGTATATAGCTATACCTGTTTGATCTCGTCAGCAGTCAATCTGCCTACATTAGAAAATCTCCTCAAAGAACTCGAGTGTACTGAGAGACGAGTGTTAACTACGTCTACATCCAACAAAGCATCAAGAGTCTTGGTTTGGTCCTTTCTCACTCCTAAGCAAAGAGAAGCATGGCGAGAGTATCGTTGGAATTAGACTGAAAACATATTATTAAAACATTTAATATGTTTTATCCTTCCTTATCCAATTCCATTTTTTTCTGTTCAAGCAATTGGGATACCTCTATGACTGCATTATCTTGAATAGATGAGTCAACTACAAGAAGGATTCTTGACTTTCCCTTATACCTAAATAAGACATTTTGACCAACCTTTAGGCTTACTCCACTCCTTGAGAAAGGGGAGAGACTAGGATTCATCACACCAGGGATGAGTAAGGGAATAGACTCCCCAGAATCATTTGTCAATGAAAAAGAAATCGTCTCAGCATTGGGAAGGGGAGCACTTGATTTTGAGACACCACAGCTGCTAAAGAAGAGTAAGCTAATTGTCAGAAGGCAGTAAATAAATTTCATCATTGTTTGTTTTAACTTGTAAAATAGACAGGTCTGTATACCGTAATCTACACGGTTAACAACGAAGAAGAATGTTTGTTTACGAAAGTGAAATACACGGACTCTGATTAGGCTAGATCATCGAGAGCAAGTATCCCAAGACGCCACCACCTACGATTATCCAGATCGTATTGACTTTCTTAGCTAAGAAGAAAACAAGGAAACTAATTAGACAGATCAATCCTGTCTTCCAGTCGGTCACAATGCTTTGTCCCATCTTGACACAGACTACTACCATCACGGCAACTGCAGCAACATTGACAGCATCGAGAAAGTGTCTCAATACTTTGTTGCTCTTGAGTTTGTCGATATACTTATTGAGGATCCACACATAGAAGAATGATGGAAGGAAGATCCCTAATGTTGCCAAGATGGCTCCACCAAATCCACCTACCTTATACCCAATAAAGGTTGCAGTTGAGAGTACTGGTCCAGGAGTCATCTGACCAATGGCAATTGCCTCTACCAAGTCGTCGTGAGTCAGCCAACCGATTCCTTCAATCAGCTCACCATCTAGGTAGGCAAAGAGAACGTAGCCACTCCCAAAGAGCACCAAACCTACCTTGAGGAATATCACAAAGAGCTTGAGATGCGAATAAGAAATAGAAGCCAAGAAGAGAAGCGGTGCAAAATGCAAGGAAGCAAGTGCTCCACTCTTAATCACTGACCTGACTAGTACCATGATTAACCCAGCACCTAGGATACAGACAATTTCATTAATTCCATAGAATGCGGCAACAATCACTATTGCTGCAATCGCTAGATGTGTTGCATTTTTAACGGCCTTACGACCAAGCTTGTAGATTGCTCCAACGATGAATGAGATTACAGCAGCCTTGATGCCATCAGTAACTGGTATTGCCCAATCTAATTCACTGATAGATTCGTAGAATACTGCCACCAATAAAGTAATCAACACTGCAGGAACGATAAATGAAATACCACCTACAAAAAGACCTTTGACACCTGCTCTGTGATAGCCACAGTGCATTGTCATCTCTGTAGAGTTTGGTCCCGGTATGAGATTGGTAGCACCCATGTAGTCGAGAAACTCTTCAGATGAGAGCCACTTCTTCTTATCGACTAGCTCGTCTTGCATCATTGCAACGTGAGCAGCAGGACCACCAAATGCTACAAAGCCAAGCTTGAAAAAATACTGGAATACTTCTTTGACTCTATTACCCATGTTGTACTGATTTTATTGATACCTTGTCAGATTTCAATCATCATTATTAATAAAAGACTAGATTTCTCCAGCTATAGATTCATTAATATTTACAATGTGATCGCCAACTCTTTCTAGAGATGAAAACATGTTAGTAAAGACCATTGCCGCATTTGAATCATAGTTTTTCTTACCTATTCTATCTGTGTTATAATCCCTCATTGAATTACGTTGTACATTAGTCTCGTCCTCAAGAGCATAACACTTAGTGAGTGATGCGTCATCATAACTATCAAGATTGAGGTTATGATTCATCTCTTCAAATGATCTGGTGACGATTTCAAACAATTCATTCAACTGGTCTCTTTGCTCAGGTATGAAATAGATTTTACGGTTTATTTTATTTTCCATCGTCTTCGCAAATTGATAGAAGATATCTCCAATCCGTTCCATATCATTACAGATATTAAAAAAGCTTCTCAGCCTGATGCTTGTCTTATGTGTCATTTCACTATCTGAGAGATTAGTAATATACTCTGTGATTTCCTTTTCAAATTGATCAGTAATATCTTCATACTTCTTAAGCTTGGTAATCAAGGTGAGCTTTTCCTTGTCATCGGTACTATTCAAGAGTTGTTTGCTGAATCCAAGCATCCTTGTTGTGATTTCACCATATCGAGCTACTTCTTTTTGAAGTTCAACAGTGGCTAATTCAGGAGTTCTGTTTGCTGAGTTGATAAATTTCAACTTATTAATATCATCATCACCTGCTTTCTCTGGAACTGTCTTGATTGACATTCTAATCAACCAAGGCACAAACCCAATCAATAAGGCAACATTGAGAATATTGAACACTGTATGGAATGCTGCGAGGATGTAGGTGTTAGTAACGTTAGTTGCACTCAATTCAGCAGTTTTAATCTTTGCATTACTCTCGAAAATACTGGAGAAGTTATCTACAAATACTGAAAGGTATTGAATGACATATGGAAGTAAGAGAATCATCCAGAAGACACCAATGATATTAAAGAGTGAGTGAATTCTTGCAGATCTCTTAGACTGTGTATTACCAATTAATGATGCTAACTCAGCTGTAATCGTTGTACCAATATTTTCTCCAAGTACCATCGCTGCTGCTACCTCCAATGGTAACATTCCAGTGTAGACAAGTGTCAATGTAATCGCCATCGCTGCACTAGATGACTGTACAATCACAGTAATCAATGCACCAACCATGACAAACAGTATACGAGAGAAGATTCCATATTGAGCCCATCCTTCTATAAAAGTAAGTGACTCACCACCAAGATCTGGAATAGCACCCTTTAAGTATGATAGTCCTAAAAAGAGGATTGCAAATCCAATCAAGAACTCTCCCCAATACTTCCTCTTACCGTTCTTAGAAAAGAGTAATGGTACACCAATGGCAAAGAGAGGAATTGAGTAAGCACTCAGCTTTACCTTAAATCCTAAGATAGCGATAATCCAACCGGTGACTGTCGTACCGATATTGGCACCCATCATTACACCGGCAGATTCAACTAATGAAATGAGGCCTGCATTGACAAATGATACAGTCATCACTGTTGTTGCAGATGACGATTGAACCAGTGCTGTAATCAGAAATCCTGTAAAGACACCTAAGTAACGATTCTTAGTCATCGTCCTCATAATGCTTCGCATTTGCGACCCAGCTGCTCTCTGGATACCCTCACTCATCATTTTCATCCCATAGATAAAAAATGCTAAGGCACCGAGTATGTTGAATAAAGTCATGACTCCAAAAGAGTCACCATTCCCAGCAAATGCCATGGTAGGAGCGATTAAGAATGCAATGAGGATTAAGGCAATTGATTTTCGCATTGATTAGTCTTTTTTGTTTTGATTGATTCTCTTTTACTTAGAAGTGGATATCCATTTGAGTTCTCCACATTCCCGTATTTTGGCTTTCGGCTCTGTCGATAAATGTATAATCCGTTTGTAACTTTAATTTGTGACCAACAAAGAACTTGTTGAAACCTACAGTATAATGTTTTTCATCTGTTGCTGAGTCTGCTGAGACATCTGTATATCTGATTGCAAGTTCCATGTTATTGTCAAACATGTATCCAGCTGCTATATTATAAGCACTACCAGTGTAGTACTCACCGATAATTGTGTCATCCTCATCATAGACAAGTGGTCCATTTTCTGCTACCTTATCTGCGTACTCAAACATTATTGAGAGTCCAAGATACTTGAACATTAAGTCAGCAAAGATTGTGTTCAAATCTTTACCTGTGATATTCCCTTCAGCATTGTAAATAAAACTTCCTTTTTGACCTCGTTCTCTTCCTGCGTTATTGTTATTGTCGTACGTAAGACCGATCGCGAGCTTTGGTGTCTCTTCTCTCTTAACAGAAGACCCAACATAATCACCCTTCGATTTGAAACTACCAAATGGTAATGCTTCTAAGCGGTAGGTATATCCGATGCCACCATTGATACCAGTTAAATGGTTTTTCCCTTCACCAGTAGACGCAGATACACTTTCTTTCAAGATGAAGTTTTCACCAATCTTATGTTTGTTTGAGAGTTGTACGAAAACGTCACGATCAATAGTAAATCTGGAGTTGAGTCTTGATCGATCTACGAATTGTAGATTTCCAGATGAGATGACCCGTTCTCTGTTTCCTGCTAACTTTCCTTGACCAAATCTCACAGCAAACCCCTTCCAGAAGTTGTAAGTAATATGGGCATCAAGAATGATATTAGCTGCATTCCCAAATTCATCTTTATTTCCACCTCCTCCATTATCTCTATTTGACAGAGACAGCTCTAACTTATACTTCAACCTAGGTGAGTATGCCCACCCGTCAAACTTGAGTCTTGACCTTCTAACTAAGGCAGTGAGATCATTAGATGCTTCAAACCCTTGTGCTTCACCAGCTAGTGACCAATCAGCAACTATGAGGTTTTGAAATCTAAATCCAATCTTGAGTTGAAATGTGGAATCTACACCTTCAATATTAAGTCCCTTACCAAATTTGGCAGGAATGAATTGTGCAGAAGTTTGAAATGAGAATGCGAATACAAGCAGCAAAATGGCTCCTACAGAAATGTACTTTTTCATCAGGTGGTCTAGGTTATTATTTAAAATTGCATCGCAAAGGAAAACAAATTAAATAGCAATGCAAAGGAATACAAAAGAGTGTTAACTGTATGTTATGTTTTCTTTTGAGTAGTTACCAAATGACTAGAGTAGTCATGTAAAATCTTGTTTCTATATCACTTTCCAAAAAGCCTTTTTGTTGTAATCTTATTGTTTTCCAACAGGGAAGTGATATCTCCATAGATGGCAACCGCTTGAGTGACATCAGATTCTCTGAGTATATGAATCATAGGATATGGCGAACGATTCGTTTCATTGATTGGATCTGTCGAATTACATCCTTCAAAGATGAAGTTTGGATGAAATGGGACGAGTTGAAATTCTAAATCAAGATTGTAATCACCAAGTAAAATTGAACATGATTCTTTAAGGTCTAATAATTCCTCAAAGTCACATTCAGTATTATCAAGAATAAAGAATGCTGTTGTAATAGAATGGTCAGAATGCATTTGCATGCAAATGCTTAGACATTGCTGTAACTGCTCTGGTACTGATTGGTCTTGAGAGACTATATAATGAATCTTATCCTGAATAAATGGAACCGATGCAAATGGACAGATGGTTTCTTTAATAATAAAGTCCTTGATCCAAGATTGTGTAATGGTAATGATCTCCGACACTAGAGTGAATTCTGAGGGCTCAATGAATTCAAAAACCTAATTGATTCAGTATTGAATATTTGTGGTTGCTCAACATTGACTACATGACCACAATTAGGAACTACAAGGAGTTCGCTAAACGAATGGTCCGAAACTAACTTTGTGATAGAGGGCAAGAACATATGGTCTTCAGCTCCCATAATGTAAAGTGTAGGAACACCACTATCCTTAAGCCTAAAGAAACGGAGTAGAGGATTGACTGTCGATGCCAGAGCAAACCACCTAACGAATTCTTTTTGATAAAGCTTCTTCGCTTCATTGATGAAAAGTATTCTAGACTCTTTATGATTCTTCTTAGGCATCGTGATAAACGCTAAGATTTTATAAAGGAATAGGTATGGAAGAACGGACTTGAGTAAGTTGCCAACCTTCATTAAGATCTGCCCTTTCAGGTTAAACTTCATGATTGCTCCGCCTAAGATCATACTATGTGTCATTTGAGGATAGCGTTCGGCAATCTCTCTCGCTATAATAGTACCAAGTGATATGCCAACAAAGTGTGTCTTTTTGATTGATAAATAATTCAATACTTCGACCACCTCGTCACTGATATGTTCAAATCTGTATCGTTTGAGTTTTTGATAGATATGGTCTTTAGATTTACCATGACCTCGTAAGTCAAGGAGAAGAACATTATAATGTTTTTTGAAATCTCTAATTTGCTTAAACCAAATGCTACTACTCCCTCCTGCACCATGGATAAATGTCACCCATTGCGCTTGTGGATTGTTGATATGAGTAGTGTAATGTAACATTTAGAGTTTTAATCTGATTCTATGTAGAGTTATTAGACTTCTAAGTTAAGACTTAGTCTTGTAACTAATCAATATTTTCTTAATCAATAAGTCAATAAATCAAAAATGGTAAGAGTAACCCATTTCAAAGAAACAATTCTTCAAATATGGAAACAGGTCGATTACTTGTATTTTTTAGAATGTGATAAATGACAATTTATTTTATTTTTTCATTCTTTGTTAGCCTATTCTAAGAGTTTCATAACAATTTGGCAATATTTTATTTTAAATAAAATCGATTATCAAGGTTAATTTTAATCAATGAGTGATGAAGGTTGGTAGGATTACCAATTTGGAAGTAATGCATATATAATATATTTATATAATATATATATTTATTTGTATTTCATTAATTTAATCTATATGGATATGTTTTATTATAAATTTCAACCCAACAGTAGTTTGAGTGGCTTTCTCCTTTTATTCATCTTTTTTATATCTGTAAAACCTGGATTTCTATTCTTTTATTTCACTAAGCACACGAAATAAAAAATGTTTAAAAGGTTGGAAAGTTAACATTTGGTTTTATATTTGAATCATCAATAATTTTGGTCAACCAATTTTGGTCAACCAATTTTATCAATCAAAATAACTAATTATCAACCAGATGTTAGAGAATCTAATTCCGATTGAAGTTCCTAATCCAGTGGATATTATTATTTCTCAAATTAGAGAATTAATCGAGAATGGAACTCTCCAACAAGGTGAAAAACTCCCTCCAGAAAGAAAATTAGCAGAACACTTTGGCGTAAGTAGATCTCAAGTCAGAGAAGCTATCAACAGACTTCAATTTTACGGAATAGTAAAAGTCCTTCCACAAAGTGGAACTGTCGTATCAGGTGTAGGAATTAATGCACTCGAGGGATTACTTACAGACGTTTTAAAGATTGAGAAAAGTGATTTTAAATCACTAGTCGACACGCGTATTTTACTCGAAAAAGAAGCAGCTAGACTTGCTGCTATCAAAAGGACAAAAAAGGATATTATTAAAATCAAGACGGCACTTGAGAATTATGAAGCCAAATTAAGCATCCAAAATAATGCTGTAGAAGAAGACTTAGTTTTTCATATTAGGATTGCTGAGGCAAGTGGTAATAGTGTGCTCAAGTCATTGATGCTGATCATTACTCCAGATATTGTAAAAAACATTATCGACTTAAAAGTCTGCAGTGAATCAAACAATAGGAAAACAATAAACGAACACAAAAACATACTAGATATGATTATTGCAAAGGAATCAGAAGGTGCTTTCAATGCAATGGAATCACATCTCTCAGATATTAAAAACTTTAAAGGATAATTTTCGAAACGATTTTAAATAGGGAGGAAACTTCCGGTATGTAAAAAACGATAATTTCTGTCCAGCAAGAGAGGATTTTCTCGGTCACACGATCAATTGAAACTAGAAACATTGCCGAAGGATCAGGAAAGAAAGTGGAAGAACTCAGATGGTGGATCATTGGGTTAATTGCACTTGCTGCAGTGATTTATTATAATGATAGACAAGCTTTTACAGTCCTTTTGTAGAGTGGTATACGCTAATAGTCTTTACTCTGATTTAGATGCTAAAGGTAGAGCTCAAATTTAATTTTTATTCTATTGACTGACTACCCATGCGCTTTCTGTATTTCTAGTTTGTGTCGTAAGTTATTATAAAGCTCTCCATCGCGTTCCTTACCTTGTATGATATATTGATAGATTCTTTCGTAGCTTACCATTTTATCTATCGCTATCACAAAGTCTATTACAAATCTGTTCCAAGCTCCACTGAAGTCAAATTTCTGATCTAATTATTTTCTACACTGTAGGCGTGAATTTAATGTACTTATTCTTTGTCTCGATTCTATTTTCTTCATTACGATGAGCTAGTTCACTCCGATATTCATCACTCGTAATATCCTTTTTCCTCTCTATATCGGATGAATGAACTGATGGTCACTTGTTAATGGCAGTTGTAATTTGCTTTCGGTTGTATCCATGCTTTCACATCACTTCTATTGTGTATCTTTGAGATACAATGATATGGTTCATAGATTCTACTTTTGGACGAGAACAATATAGAGCATGTATACCATTCAAAAGTAAGGAGGAATTCAGTTTCCTCTTTATTTGTAAAAGGTTTTTTATCGCTTCGTTTAAAGTTGAATTTGAGTCTTGAATCTAGAATAATTAAAACTATGCAATTACAAGGTAAAACAGCCCTCGTAAAAGGAGGTTCAGGACGAATAGGATTTGAAGCTGCTAAGCATCATGGTGCCCATGGTGTTAAAGTTATCTTCAATGGACTTAATGCTGAAGTAGGTCCTGTGAGATTAAAAGAGATTACTGACGCTGGAGTGACTGCAGAGTTTTATGCTTGTGATGTAGCGAATGAAGATTTAGATAATGAAAATGTTAAAGCTATCGGTGATAAGCATGGTATAGATATTGTAGTGAATTATGCTGGTAGACTTGGTGGAAAAGTAAGGTTTGAAGAAATCACAACTGAGTTTTACAAAAGTGTAATGGCACTCAACATGGATTCTTCATTCTGCGTTTCAAGAACACCTAATACTTACCTGAAGAAAGGAACTCATTCAAATATTATCAATTTTACAACAAATGTGGAATGGAATAATGGTGGACCTGGAGCCTACGGTACTTCAAAAGCAGGTGTGCATGCGATAACAAGAGCATTTGAGAATGATCTTGCTGAGTATAGTATCAGAATTGATGCTGTATCACTAGGATCAATTCATACTGACTTCTATAAGCAAACCAAATCTACCAAGACAGATGTATTCCAAACATGGGCTAAAAATATCATGTTAGGTAAACTCGGTCATCAGAATGATGTTGTGACATTAGTTGCATATACAGTAAGTGAAGATGCTGTATATCACGGCTGAGACGATTCAGATTGGTGGATGTCAAGCCGTTGGAATTTAATTACCTTAATACTTAAATGATTTATGATATGAAAAAGATTGTAACATTTGGAGAGATTATGCTCAGACTAGCACCTCCAGGATATAAGCGTTTCTCTCAGACGTACAGTTTTGATGTTGTCTATGGAGGTGGCGAAAGCAATGTAGCAGTATCTCTTGCTAATTATGGGATGGACAGTACGTTTGTCTCTCGAATCCCTGAGAATGACATAGGAGAATGTGCCATTATGGAATTGAGAAAGCGAAATGTGGATACAACTCACATCGTCAGAGGTGGAGAGAGATTAGGGATTTACTTCCTTGAGACTGGTGCGGTATCACGAGGAAGTAAAGTCGTCTATGATCGAGCTCACTCTGGAATGGATACTATTCAAGCAGGTATGATTAATTGGGAGACTATCTTAAAGGATGCTGATTGGTTTCATTGGACTGGGATTACTCCAGCACTCTCACAAGGAGCAGCTGACGCTTGTCTTGAGGCAATCAAGATGGCAAATAAATTTGGAGTAACTGTCTCAACTGACCTCAACTATCGTAAAAAGCTTTGGAAGTACGGGAAGAAGCCAAATGAAGTGATGCCTGCATTAGTAGAAGGTTGTGATGTCATTCTTGGTAATGAGGAAGATGCTGAGAAGCACTTTGGATTACATCCAGATGGTGCAGATGTGATTCATGGTGGAGGAGAAGTAGATGCTGATTCTTATCAAGTGGTACTCAAACAGTTGATGACAATGTTTCCTAGAGCGAAGAAAGTGATTACAACATTGAGAGGATCAATATCGGCATCTCACAATTCTTGGTCAGGTGTGTTGTGGGATGGTAATACTTTGTTCAAAGCACCGACTTATCACATTACAGATATTGTTGATAGAGTAGGAGGTGGCGATAGCTTTATGGCAGGTCTCATCTATGGTCTCCTAAATTACGAAAATGATCAAGATGCATTGAACTATGCAGTAGCGGCATCGTGCCTCAAACATACGATCAAGGGAGATTCAAACCTTGTCACTGTAGATGAAGTAGAGAAGCTAATGGGTGGTGATGCAAGTGGAAGAGTGAGTAGATAGTATTTAAGTGGGTAGTTGATAGTAGATAATGGATAATGGATAGTGGATAGTAGAGAGTTGATAGTAGATAGTCGAGAGTGGATAGTAGAGAGTAGAGAG
>Ga0079202_10000663_pt1 | contig 11866 bp, 8 predicted proteins | sample PorBlaBluebeHill_FD_68601 | JGI IMG/M metagenome (GOLD analysis project Ga0079202, IMG submission 68601) | Marine algae microbial communities from Blueberry Hill - Blueberry Hill, Maine | ecosystem: Host-associated > Algae > Red algae > Blade | place: USA: Blueberry Hill, Maine
ACGTCAGACTTAAGATTCTTCCTGTGGTACGCCGTCGTTTGTCCCATAAACCCTTTAACTGTTCTTGTATGATTTTGCGTAAGCATTGTAGGAATGGGATCCCACTTTGCGGAAAATTCAAATAAACTGAAGTAATCTTGTTTAGCGCTTATTTTACGTTCTTTGGTTTCTTGATCAATTGTAGAGAATTCGTAATACAGCGGATCCATTATAAGTTGAAAATCCTTAAAGGCAAATGTATGATCGAAGTTTAATTTTTCATTTGCCGTGTAATCAGCATCATCACCATCATAAATATCATCACAGATATCTAGACCTGAGCACGCTATAGCGATGTCGTATGAATCCGTGGCGCTGCACATCGCAAACATAAATCCTCCTCCTTCAACATATTCTCGCAACTTATTAACAACAGACAGTTTTAGTTTTGACACCTTATCAAACCCAAGACTGGTGGCAAGTGCTTCCATTCTCTTCTGATTTTCACGATACCAAGGTTGTGATCCTTGCGAACCATAAAACTTGCCATATTGCCCTGTAAAATCTTCATGATGGAGATGCAACCAATCGTACTGCGCCAATTTATCTTCTAGCACTTCTCTATCATATACCGTTTCGTACGGAATTTCTGCAAATGTTAAAACCAGTGTTACTGCATCATCCCAAGGCTGTATTTGTTCACCTCGTGCATTAAAGCTAGGTGTATATACTGCAATTTTAGGAGCCGTTTCTAGCTTAATGACATCCATATTGAGCTCTGGGTTTGCTATTTCTTGTCTTATAGATGCAAATTTAGAGTCTGCAATCACTTCGTATTTGACTGCTCTTATCTTTAATTCTTTCTCAAATGCAGCATTATGCTTAAAAGCAAAGCTTCCGCCTCTATAATTAAGCAACCAATAGGCTTCTTCTCCCTTTTCTAAGACCCAATAGGTGACTCCATATGCTTTTAAATGGTTTGTTTGGACGTCATCTTCCATTGGAATCAGTAGATATGAGGCCATTCCTTCGCTAGCAAAACAAAATAAAAAAGCTAAAAACAGAGATATTCTCTTGATTACGTGCATACTTGTAGATATTATGATCTAAGAAAGTTCGTTCTAGTAACGCTAGAATGTGCATTTACATTCACAATAATTAAAAAAATTAAGCATTATTAGAAATTCTTAATACAATTAAGCTTTTATTATAATCTTTGCAGTCTTATCAATGAAAATGTGCTAGAGAATATCCAATTATCGTATCCCAGCTGGTATCTGTTTTTATGCTTGCTTCTAGGTCTATTCCTAGCAGGGCTGATGTATTGGAAAGATGCAAGGCTTGCTCATGTATCATCGCCCATAAAATGGTTGTTATTTCTCTTTAGAACCCTCACAGCGAGCATCATTGCATTTTTGCTCCTATCGCCGTTCATTAAAACTGTGTCAGAAGACATCCAGAAGCCAATTATCGTGTTTGCGCAGGATATGAGTGGTTCACTTGAGGTTACTGGAGAAAGTGAAGATGTGGAGTATCAAACTGCTAGAAATGCCATGTTAAGGGCAATCCAGGACAATTATGAGTTAGTGCAGTTAAGTTTTGGTGATGATGTTGTACCGAACATGGTAGACACCACTTTGGGGAAATCTACAAATATTTCTAAAGTTTTAAGTTTTATAGATGACAACTATACGGACCAAAACTTAGGTGCTGTCATACTTGCCACAGACGGGATTTTTAATGAGGGCGTAAATCCCATTTATTACAATACTAGAATTAAAGCTCCTATACACAGTATCGCCCTTGGAGATAGCACAACCAGACGCGATGTGTTTATAAAAAATGTATTTCACAATAGAATCGCCTACCTAGGAGATAAATTCACAATTCAGGTAGACGTACAGGCAAATAATGCAAGAGGGAATAATTCCACGCTTACACTTTATTCCGTTCAAGATGGGCAGCGTACACGGATTTCATCAAAACAAGTGCGTGTCAATTCAGATAAATTTTTCACGACTGTAGAAATGGAGGCAAACGCCTCGAGCGTTGGCACCAAGCAATTCTTACTTACACTATCAGGTGTTAGCGATGAGATCTCAGTAAAGAACAACTCAAAGAATATCTACATTGAAGTCATTGATAATCGTCAGAAAATCTTGCTCTTAGCGGATTCACCTCATCCTGATCTGACGGCTATAAAACAGACGCTAAAAACAAATAAGAACTACGAAATAGAAATCAAGTATGCTTCTGAAGAAAATCTCAATATTTCCAAGTATGATTTTATTCTTCTGCATAATTTACCTTCGAAAGAATACGACATTAGTGCTGTATTATCAAATGCGAATAGACGCGCTACTCCTTTGCTTTTTGTTGTGGGTACGCAAACCGACCTTGTGCGATTAAATACAGCACAAAACGTATTAACAATCAGTCAAAGTGTCGCAAGTAGTAATGAATCGCAAGCATATGCTAACACAGCTTTCAATGCATATACAGTGTCAGATGCTATTCCAAATGCTATAAAACGATTCCCGCCTATGATAGCTCCTTTTGGAGAATATCAAAATGGATTGAATACGAAAACTATCCTTTATCAAACGATCAAAGATGTGGATACAAAATATCCGCTCATTGCCGTTTCTGATCAATCAAATAGACGCACTGGTATTATCACGGGAGAGGGGATATGGAAATGGAGATTGTTTGACTTTATGGATGATTCTAATTATGAGACCACAGACGAACTGATAAGCAAGCTTGTTCAATATTTGGTACTAAAGGATGACAAACGAAAATTTAGAAGTTATTCTAACAAGAATATCTATAAAGAAAACGAGTCAATTTACTTAGATGCACAATTATATAATGACAATTTTGAATTGATTAACGATCCAGAAGTGTATGCCGCTATTACGAATTCTGCTGGTAAGAAATATGATTTCACATTCTCTCGAAATTCGAATTACTATACGCTTGATGCTGGAAGATTACCGCCGGGCAAATACAACTACACCGCAAGCACTACGCATAATGGCAAAGAGCTTACTCACCAGGGTGGATTTACGGTACAGCCAGTGGAATTAGAGCAATATGACTTGACGGCTAGACATGACATTCTACATTTATTTGCGAATAAATATGGGGGAAAAGTATTTGATCCTAGTGAAATTCCTACGATTGCTGAAGAGCTTAAGGTTTCCGATAAAATTAAGCCCGTTGCATATTATACAAACCACACCAAAAACATTTTAAACTTAAAGTGGATCTTTGCAGTATTGGCAATACTCCTAATTCTAGAATGGTTTCTAAGGAGATATTTTGGGTCTTACTAAGGAAGTTTTATGAATAGTCTTTAAACGCTTGATTGAGTTCCTTAAAATCAAGTTTCCCGTCTACAGATTTTAAATATTCGAGTATCACAACTGCCTTCTTTAATCTTGTTTCACTCTTTTTAGGTACAGCAACGAGATGAATCAAGTTTCTTTTCTTACCATCTGTAAGTGTTTCAAAAACTGCTTCTCCTTTCGGGTCTTGATAGAGCAACTCTTCAAATTCTTCCGGTAGATACATTCCATATTTTGATTTATCTTTTTCTAATTTGATCGTATACTCTTCTCCTATAACTAGGCCATACTGTTTTTCTTTTTCTTTATTTAGCATGATAAAAAAACCGCCTTTCCCATCTGACATCATAGCGCAGTGAAAGTGGGGATTTGACTCTACAGTACACAGAATACGTTTCTTACCATCTTTAGAGAGCTTGATAACTAGATCGTTGGGAATCTTGAAATGACGTTGATATAGGCCTTCTGTGAACTTACCATAAGTTGCTTTTAATTGCATAACTAGCCGATTCTTAAAAAGTAAACATCTGAGTTATTTCGTCTGATAGCTTTCGCATGGAATGCGCCACCCCCTTCACAATGTTCTTTAAAATCAAAACTGAGGCAAGACTTGGGTAGGCCATTGAAAACTAGTGTGAAATATGTTGCAGAACTCGGTTCTAATTCTGTCCAGTGGGGAGCAAGCGATATGTTTTCTTGATGCACAAGTTCTGCTCGATACTCCGAGTTATTATCGTATAAATAGGTAGTAGGCCAGATTCTTATCTTTTCACCTCCGAAAATACTGGCTTTAAATAGGAAATGTAAAACGACCTGACCTTGTTCATCCACTTGAGAACAAAGTTTATTCAAAAGAGACTGATCAATGTCTATTTTAGGCTTATCAATAACGGTTAAACTCAATTCTATTTATTTTCTTTCAAAGGTAAGAAAAGTCGATTTCTCATTTCTGAAAAACCGACTTGTTTATAAATTCCTTAGTTCTCTATTTATTACTGCTTTTGATCTCCGTCATCTCCAAGTTTATACGTTACTCGTAACGTATAATAAACAGATACAACGTTTCCTGTGTGTAACCCTGGCGTCCATTTCCTCGGGAGATTATTCATTTCATTTACCACCCTGAGTGCTTCTTGGCCACAACCTGAACCTATGTCTCTTATAATACTAGCATCTTTAATTGATCCGTCTTTCGCAACAACAAACTGAATCACTGATGTTCCCTCAACATCTTCTTTTATTGCATCCTCTGGATAAATAAGATTTTTGTAGATATACTGCAACATTTTCTCTTTCGCACAATCAGAAGTCTCTCTTTGACTAGCAAACTGTCCTTCACAGCCTGAGAAACGCGGCATTTGCTCTACAACTTTAAATATTTCTTCTTCGCGTGTCCTCTTTGCCACATCCATGTCAACAAACACTGGCTCTTCCTCTATTTCCATATCTTCAAATAATGGAGTTTCTTCTATTTCCACTTTTTCAAAAACTTCCACCATTTCTCTTTACTGCACTTTTCCTCTAGAAGAAGGCGGTGGAGGTGGTGGCGCAATCTGCTTTTCCACTACTGGCCTATCGTTACTCTGCATGTTACTTTTAGCAGGGGAAAGCTGTGCACGACCAGTATCCATTTTCTTTTTTGATGTATTATCTCCATTTAATTTAAATTTTATTGGAAGTGTATACATAACTTTCACAGCTCGTCCTCGTTGCGTCCCCGGTGTCCACTTTTCTGGGAGTGCATTCATCTGGTTGACTACAGCAACAGCAGCTTCTCCACATCCAGCACCGATGTCTCTGACATTTTTCGCATCTTTAATACTTCCATCTTTATCTATAACAAACTGTACAACACACATTCCTTCTACCTTATTTTTCTTTGCTAACGCAGGGTACTTAAGGTTTTTATAAATGTATTGCAGCATTTTTTCATTTGAGCATTCTTCTGTTGCTCTCTGATCTTTAAACATTCCTTCGCAACCTGGAAATCGTGGCATCTGTTCGACCACTTTAAAAATCTCTTCTTGCTCCATCGGTGGCGGTGGAGGTGGTGGCGGTGGTGGCGGTAATGTTTCTTGTGCGTAAGCACTTGCTATAAAGCAAATACTGAGAATAATGAGGCTAGTAATATGTTTCATCTTGTAGTAAGTTTTTTCCAATATAATGATTTTGTCTACTTCAAAGTAGGGTTTAAGATAGATTTAAGACATCTCTAGCATATATACACGCTAGTAAATGGCCATATTTATCCAATATTTACAAATACCCATCGCCGTATAAAAAGTGATTAATTCATTGATTTTTTTGCTAGAAGAACCTACCTAAAGAAATAGACTTGAGTAGTTTTCTTTAGAAATACCTAATCTGAATCTTTCATATAATACGTCTCTTTAGCAGGTTTCAAAGGGCGCTTAAACCAATACGGTCTGCGTAAGCCATCTGGACCAGGAGCGGGTCTGGTCATCTTCATCCACTCCCGATATTGCTCCATAGACTTGTTCGTGTCTACGACAATATCGCCATAATTTTCATCAGAGCCAGGTACTTCTATTCGTACCCGTTGGTGCCAGCAATGCATTCCACTGATAGGATCAGGATGTACTGCATGCGTGATGTTTTGGTGCACACCCCCATCTACCCAAAAAATACGTTTACTATCTTTGTCTTCGCTTTTAAATGGTTTGATTCCTGATTTAGTATTCATTCTATACATCCCATTTCCTTCATCAGAAATCTTTACTGTGTTCGTTGCCCATCTGTTTCCTTTATCTTGCGGTCTTCTCCATCTTCCTAAGTGATGTGAACATGCGACTACCCCTGGCTTCATACCTTCAGTAACCCAAACTTTATCAATAAAATATCCGATATCCGTATTCATCTTCACAAGATCTCCTGTTACAAATCCCCACTTTTTAGCATCGCTTGGATGCATCCATATTGGATTTCTATTACTTATTTCTGCCAGCCATTTTGCATTCCCAGAGCGAGAATGAATAAGGGTTGGTAATCTGAAGGTTGGAACTAAAACATATTCACCTTTATTAGTGTCTAGCTTTTCGGTGTGTATATGTGATTTTATATATGTAGGTGTTGCATATTCGCCCCATCCCCAATCCACCATTGTCTGGCTATAAAATTCGTTCTTCATTGACGGTGTTGGGAATCCCAGTCTAGGTTTGCCATCCACATCTATTGCGAGGTTTTTACCGTTTTTAGAATATATTTTTGTTTTGGGGTTGAACGTTGCGTCTACTAACGCATCAGCTGTTATCTCTTTTTCATTCTTTTTATACGTGTGAGGTTCCACCTCAAAAGCGCCATACTTTCGCATGTAGTCTAACTCTGTCAGACCCTCAGTTTTTGCCGCTGCGGGAAGATTTGGTGTGTGCTCAAAAATATATTGATAATATTCATCTATCGTAATCTTTTGCCCCTCTCTATAGGGTGATAGAAAATGTTCTTTTATTCCTAAGCTCCCATCTGGGTCAATTCTCCAACTCAACTCTATCCAAAATTCATCTTCTTCCCAAACTTCACCAGGATTTACTTCATAGGTAAATTCTACTTCCTTCCCTGCCCTTCTAGCAGCTTCTCTCAGCACGGGTTGCCTAAATGCTATCCATTTACCAGAGTGCGTGGCGTAACTATTTAAGTCATGGCGTTCTGCACTGTGTCCCATCGGTATGACGAGGTCTGCAAAGAATGCAGTTTCGTTCCAAGTGGGTGTCATTGCAATATGCAAACCAAACAGATCTTCTCTTTTAAACGCCTCCATCCATGTGAATCCGTCTGGGTAGGTCCACACCGGATTAAACACACGTGAAAAATAGGTATCCATATACCCTCTTCCATCTTTTAGCATGTGCGGCAATAAGAAACTCATCTCGAACATTGCCATTGGGTATTCCTTTGGATAATGTAATTCGTTCCAAAATTTCTGCCCAGCAGGTACAGTATGGAAACTCGGTTTAAACTTACTCCAAGAATTCGGTGACGTTCCTCCTTTAGTCCCTACACTTCCCGTCAGCACATTCAAAAAATGCAATGCTCTAGAAACGCACCATCCACCTAGATTTCCACTTGACGCAGCACGCCAATTGTGGGTAGCAAATTGTTCTCCAGCCTCACCTATTTGTACCGCTACTTTGCGTATAGTTTCAGCTTTTACGCCACTTTCCGATGCTGCAAACTCTGGTGTGTACTCTGCGTACTCTAATTTTATTTTTTCTATAAAATTTTCAAAACTTAGCGTAAGATTTGGATATTTAGCACGCAAGTAATCTTGCCAATTAACCCACTTCTCCATATAGCCTCTATTATACAAACCCTTGTCTAAAATTATTTTCGCCATCGCCAACAATACGGCTGCTTCCGTCCCCGGATAGGTCGGCATCCAATAATCGGACATGCTTGCAGTATTGGATAAACGAGGATCCATGGTTGCTAACTTAGCCCCTTTCATTTTTGCCTCAATAATTCTTTGCGCATGCGGATTGAAGTAATGACCACTTTCTAAGTGTGCAGAAATGAGCAAAATAAACTTTGCGTTTGCATGGTCTGGGCTAGGCCGGTCGTGACCATACCATATATTGTAGCCAAAGCGTGCACCTGAACTGCAAATGTTAGTATGGCTATTATGCCCATCAATTCCCCATGCTTGTATCACACGATTTGCGTATCCCTCGTGCCCGGGTCTACCTACATGGTAGGCAATTTCATTATGTCGTTTTTCCTGCAACGCTTTTCTTATACGTGTTGCGATTGTACCTAATACTTCATCCCAAGAAATTCTTTCCCAATTCCCTTCACCTCGTTTTCCTACACGTTTTAGCGGATAAAGGATGCGGTCAGGATCAGTAATTTGATTTATTGTTGCTGGTCCCTTTGCACAATTTCTTCCTCTACTCCCTGGATGGTAAGGATTCCCTTCAAATTTTCTTATGGTACCTGCTGCTTTATCTACGTATGCCGTAAGTCCGCATGCACTCTCGCAATTAAAGCAGGTCGTAGGCACAATGGCATAGGCTTTTTTCTCTCTTTTAGGCCAAGATTTCGCTTCATACTCTTCCCAATGATCCCACTGGTCTAAAGGAGGAAACTTATCTAAGTCCGTCACGGTCATTCTATCCAATACATCTTCTCTGTCTTTCTGTAGATCTGGAATGAGCTTTAAGGACTCTGCGATTCTTTCTATGATCGTTCTCTTACTCATTAGCTCAAAGGAATTTTCTGTGGTGCCTCTACCCAGATATGATTATTAAAATAAATACCGACCAAGATGCAAACGGATGCAATCGCAGCTATGATCGGGGTCAGCCCTCCTAGCGATAACAGAAGCAGGGGTATTATATTTCCTATAACTATTGTCGCTATCCAGAACATATTTTTATATGCACCTAATTTGATCATGTGCACAACACGCTGGGCATCTACTGTGTCGTGTGTTGAATATAATTCGTAAAAAATGATAATTAGATTTGCTATGATAGCCACTACACTCAGACGCATGAGGTACTGCATCCAAATCTCGGATGTTTGTGTTCCGAGAGTAAAGAAAAAATAGATTGCGGCACCTGCCATAAACGCGTGAATTAACATATGTATGGACATTGCTTTTGACTGCCAGAACTCCCTCCCTTTCGCTTGCGCAAATAAAAATGCCGTATACACTGCAACTAGGCCGCCTACGAGTGCAGTGATACTATACAATGGAGAAAAATTCTCCAACAATTCAAAATACTGAGCGATTAAGATCACGGTGAGAAGAAGTCCAAATACCGCGATGGCATAACCCCCTTTCACCAGCCATGAACTCCAATGCGGTCGTAATAATACATAAGCAAATCTTTTGGGTTGATCCAGATCCATTACTAGTAATATACCAGTCAAAGTCAGAAAAACGAGCGAAGTCATTGTTCCAGCGCTCCATAAAAACTTTGGCACTTCCGTGTAATTACTTATCAGCGCAAGAAATGGCACAAGTATCATTCCAGCGGCAATTGCCTTTGTCCAAACGTATGCTGACACCTCCCAACCCCAAAGTATTCCTTTATCAGGCGTGTTGTATACCTGCTTTGATTTATCCATGAGCACCTCTACCGTTTTAGGAGAAGTTACTGTTCCTTTATCTGTTTCGAATCCTCCATTTAATTTTACTAATTCCGCTACCAGGTCCGTATTTGAAAACGACAGCTTTTCTGCCTCTTTTGCAAAATGTCCTACCCCATGCACTTGCGAACCCCACATATTTTGCGAAGAGGGCTCTGTGGCAGTAGCTACTAAAGAAACATCTTCAGCGTCTATATAAAATAAATTGGGTTGCGTTCCTGCTTCTGGCTTTCTTACTTTAGTTTCTTGCTCCAGTAAGAGAAGTGCTATTTCTGAACTTGCATTTTCCATATCACCTGAAATAATTGCTTCCTCTGGACATACATTGACGCACGCTGGCTCTAGACCTAGGTCTATCCTATGGGCGCAATAATTGCATTTAGCTGCGGTATGTGTATCGGGGTCAATGTAGAGTGCATCATATGGACAAGCTTGCATACAAGATTTACATCCTATACATCTATCTTTATCAAAATCTACTATGCCATCCTTTCGAATAAATAGAGATTCCGTGGGACAGATTGTTACACAGGGAGCATCTGTACAATGATTGCATCGCATGACTGAAAATAATCGTCTCGTATCTGGAAATGTACCCTGTTCTACTTGTTTTACCCAAGTGCGATTTACGCCTACTGGCACTTCGTGTTCAGATTTACATGCTGTTGTGCATGCATGACATCCAATACACTTTCTGTTGTCTATGACAAATCCGTATTTCATATCACGTAAAATACATTTAAAATTGTCATTTCCATTTCTTGACCGAAGGATTTTATGAATGTAGACAATTCTGAATGTGCCTAGAATCCAAGTGACCTTCCTATAATCTCCTTCATGATTTCATTGGTTCCGCCATATATTTTTTGGACTCTAGAATCCACATAATATCTTGCGATAGGATATTCTGTCATATAACCATAACCTCCATGGAGTTGGAGACATTGATCCATAATCTTGCATTGCAAATCCGACCCCCAATACTTGACCATTGCAGCTTTTTCGTTGGTCAGTGCTCCAGCATTCAATTCCAAAATGCAAGTATCAATAAAGTTTCTTAGAATTGTTGCTTCCGTATGCATTTCTGCCAGTTTAAACTTAGAGTTTTGGAAGCTACCTATGGATTTCCCAAAGGCTTTTCTATCCTTACAATATTGTATGGTTTGTTCCAATGCTCCTTCTATAGCACCAATAGCAGAAGCAGCAAGAGACAATCGCTCTTGCGGTAAATTATTCATCAGATGATAAAAGCCTCTGCCTTCTTCACCTAATAGATTTTCAACGGGCACTTTGACATCTTCGAAAAACATTTCTGCTGTATCCTGCGCCTTCATACCAATCTTGTCTAGATTTTTTCCCCGGGTGAATCCCGGCATACCTTCCTCCACAAGGAGAAGAGATATTCCTTTATGATTAGTACTTGAAATGTCTGTTCTAGCGGCAACAATGACCAAATCACTCATTATCCCATTGGTAATAAATGTCTTTGCACCATTCAACACATAGTGATCATCTTTCTTAATTGCCGTTGCTTTTATGCCTGCCAGATCACTACCTGCGCCCGGTTCAGTCATTGCTATAGCGGTTATCATTTCTCCACTTACAATTTTGGGCATGTATTTCTTCTTCTGAGCATCTGAACAATACTCCATAAAGTAAGGACCTGTAATATCGTTGTGCAAAAAGAAACCCACACCACTTGCACATGCCTTCGATAATTCTTCTGTGACTATGGCATTATATCTAAAATCTTTAATTCCCAATCCCCCATATTCTTCCGGAAAATCCATGCATAACATTCCTTGTGCACCCGCCTTGAGCCAAAGTTCTTTGGATACTTTTCCATCTTTCTCCCATTGCTCATAGTAAGGTGTCACTTCTTTCTTAATAAATTCCTGGACCATCTCCTGGAACATAATATGCTCTTCCTCCAATAAATGCTTTTGCATGTTAGTTCAATTTATTCGAAGCAAATATACCTCTTTCCAATGTGGATTACGGCAAAGTGTTACTCTGAAAGGCAGATAAAAGAATGGATTGGAGTGCGTTTAGTATAGGGCAAAAAAAAAGCCTCCCAGGCGGGAGACTTAATCATTATAGAACAACTTCCACCATTAAGACACATTTTTTAGGCTATGTCACAGATTTTTTACCTAAAAGTTTATATTTTTTTATTCTTAATATATATATAACTGTTTTATAGTACTTTATAATCTAATAAAAACTAGAATTTTTTGATGTTATCAAGAAATAATAGAATTAGTCAGCTCATTGAATGAGACCGAGGCCGATTGAACATGGAATTATTAGAGAAATTCTTAGCTGATCAGACGCTAAAAATAACCGCAGACGTATATGTTGGAAACTCTTGGATGTGGAACACGTGTTTAAAAAATACAAAAATAAACTTAAGTTAAGACTACGGAGCA
>Ga0079202_10000669_pt1 | contig 11815 bp, 7 predicted proteins | sample PorBlaBluebeHill_FD_68601 | JGI IMG/M metagenome (GOLD analysis project Ga0079202, IMG submission 68601) | Marine algae microbial communities from Blueberry Hill - Blueberry Hill, Maine | ecosystem: Host-associated > Algae > Red algae > Blade | place: USA: Blueberry Hill, Maine
AGTATCTGGATTTTGGATATTTGGTGGATTGAGTCTGGTGGTAGCTTCTCTATTTTTTGCATGGATGTATAATTATTCTGTCGGGAATCCAAGTGCTAATTTGGTAACTGATTCTAACAATAATGAGGTGATCAATGTTGCACCTAAACAAGAAGTAGTCCAGGAGCAAAAGTCTGGATCAATAGAGTTGTCAGTAGATAAAATAAGTAATGACAGAGTAGAGGCAACAACCATCAACGTGGAAGACAATGAAGCGGTGCATGATCAACCAATTGACTATAAGGAATCTAAAAATATTAATGTAGAAAAAGTTAACAACACGAAAAAGGGAATCATAGCAAATAAAAAAGTAGAAGTAACAAATATACAAATCGGTTCCAATGCTAAAAAAGAAGGCGATAAAACTAAAAATATAGCGACTGAAAATATTTCAAAAGAAACAACGACTACAAAGTTTATTGGTTCGACCCCAGAAAGGAATAGCCTATTGACGGAGCCTGAGCATCCATCTTTTAAAGCTGACGCAGCTTCAAATATTATAACTTTGGGTCCAACAGAGGATAGAGAAATGAGCGTACCTATTGATGTTGCAGAGATAAAAGATAGAAATCCTCAATTATTCTTCTTTCATAAAAGAGAGATTATTGTACCCGATGCTAAAGCCTTTAAATCTATAATTCCAAGGGTAGCTGCAGAGAATAAAATTCGTGTACTTTCTGGCATAGAAATATATGGTGGTATATTCTATGGTAGTAAAACAGTCAGAGGAATAGATCAATCTTATGCTACGGTAAGAAACGATTCAGAAAAATTGCTGGAACAATGGAGCACTGGCATCAGAGTTAATTTAATTAAATTAAAGGATTTTAAATTTCGATCTGGTGTACGTTTTTCAATGATTACAGATCGAGTGCTCAAGGCAAATGAATATCTAGATCAATCAAATTATTCCTATGTGACTTCAAGATTAGATGGAGATGCAATAGTCCAGATTGACAATTTAATTACAAGTGATTCAATTCCTTTTTCAGGCACCTATACTATAGAACAATATAATAGCCAGCGAATAATTTCTATTCCAATGGAGATAACGTTCGGTAAATCATTTAATAAAATTGATCTGGGCATTAGTTTTGGAGTAGATATCAATTATCAACTTAAAGATACTCATGTGATTTTAGATCAAAATGAAAAAGCTTCCTTGAATAGAGTTGGAGGTAAGTGGGTGAGTCCATCTCTCAGCGCTGGCTTAAGTGCTGGATATAAAATTAATGATACTTGGTCAATAATTTCCAGCGTGAATTTCAGGCAGGTATCATTATCGGATCATGAATCGATCAGTACGCAGACTTCTAGTTACAAGCTTTATGGATTAGAGCTAGGACTTCGAAAGAGTATTGTTAAATAATATTCTTTAACCTCAAAAATATTCTAGCTAATTTAAAAAATGACTGATTCAATCTCAGGTGCTCTATAATATAAACAAACTGATTCAATCCTATGGTAGACAAGTCGAGCAATAAGATCTTTTCTAGAATCTTATGAAATTGTCATCTAAATCATGCTTAGCAAAACGATAATTGATAAATATTATATTTAGCTTAAAATGACTCCCTAATATATGTACAGACTGCTATTCCCTACGTTATCACCGCAAAATCTAAGCGTGTGCAAATATGATTTTTAGTTCATATAGTAATTATAAATTTGCGAAAGCGGAAAATAGAAATTCTGAGATAATGAGTTTATCTTCTTAATTCAATCTATTACACATTCCTTCCACGTTGTCAAGGATAGGATCTGTTATGTTATATGGAATGTGCAAAAAGCGATGGTCTACCTGCGCAACCAATAAATTTCTGTCCATGTATCGACCATGGCAAAAACCACTCATCATACTTTCTTCCTCCATCATCACCCGTTGATTGAATAAAACATCTCCATAGTTGAACTAACTAAATAAATGTATTGTCTGGACCATAATTGCACCCAATGGTCATTAAAATTGAGTATCAGATAATACAAGCGAAATTATATGTATTCGCTAGGTTGAATTGTCAGCTAGGAAAGCAAGTTATAAGAATAATCTCTTTCACACATATAATGCATTTGCCTTGAGCATAACGAAAATCAAAGACAACAAAACAACAATAGTGTCGACATTCAAATCTTCAGCTATTGCCATGCTGTGGTGCCAAAATCTTTGATTATATTGAAATTACATTAAGACCTATCGCCATGAAAACACTCCAGAGAATCTCATTCATAGCCTTTGCAATTTTAGTTCTTTTACTTACAGATAACTCAGTCAGCGCTCAAGAACTAGAAAAAACAAAAGCCGACTCCTTATTACAAGGAATGCAATTTCGGAACATTGGTCCTTTTAGAGGTGGACGGAGTGTCGCAGCCTCAGGAGTGACGGGAGATCCGATGACCTATTACATGGGTACCTGTGGTGGTGGTGTTTGGAAAACAAGCGATGCAGGGCTGAGCTGGAAAAACATTTCTGATGGTTATTTCACCACTGGCTCCGTCGGTGCCATCGAAGTTGCTGAATCAGATCCCAACATTATATATGTTGGAATGGGTGAACATGCAATCAGAGGAGTCATGACCTCTCATGGAGATGGTGTTTACAAATCAATGGATGCTGGTAAAACATGGACGCATTTAGGTTTAAATAATTCACGCCATATTGCTGAAATTCAAATTCACCCGCAAGACCCAGACCTTGTTTATGTGGCTGTTCAGGGCGCAGCTTTTGGAGATAGTGAAGAACGAGGTGTTTATAAGTCATTTAATGGTGGATTGAATTGGCAGAAGGTATTATACGTTGATGAAACAACGGGCGCCTCTGACCTTAGCATGGATATGAATAATCCTAGAATTTTATATGCTTCAACTTGGGATCACAGAAGATATAACTGGCAAGTAAGAAGTGGTGGTCCAGGGTCTGCATTTTATAAATCAATAGATGGAGGAACAACCTGGGATAAATTAAAAGAAGGATTACCAGAGCATGTGGGCAAAACATCTATAGATGTATCACCCGCTAACTCAGAAGTAGTATATATAAATGTTGAGGCAGAAGGTGAAAAAGCTGGCGTGTATCGATCCAATGATGCGGGTAAAACTTGGAGTCAAACATCTAAGGACAGGATTACGGTTGCTCGGGCATGGTACTATATTGAAATATTTGCGGACCCCAAAAATGAAAATTTAGTCTATGTATTGAATGCACCCATGCTAAAATCTATTGATGGTGGAAGAAGCTTTAAACCAGTCAAAAATCCGCATGGGGACCAACATCATCTATGGATAAATCCGACCAATACCGATAATATTTTACTAGCCAATGATGGAGGAGCTTGTGTTACTTTCAATGGCGGAAAAACCTGGTCTTCTCAGCAAAATCAACCAACCGCACAATTCTATCGAGTCATCACAGACAATCAATTTCCCTACATGGTTTATGGTGGACAGCAAGATAATTCGACCGTAGCCATTGCTAGTCAAACAAACGGTAGCGGAATAGGCGCGAAGGATTGGTATCCGGTAGCTGGAGGAGAAAGTGCTTTCTTAGCCTTTGACCCCGATGATCCAAAGACCATTTTCGGGGGAAGTTATCAAGGGAATATTTCTGTTTATGACGAAAAAACCAAGACCAATAAAGACATCATGGCTCATCCGGTCGCTGGCTTAGGATGGCTTCCAAGTGAGATGAAATATCGATTCAATTGGAACGCCCCGATCGTTGCTTCACCGCAGGATCCTAACGTTATTTTTCATGGAGCCAACAAAGTTTTAAAAAGTACAGATCGCGGATTAAGCTGGTCTGAAATAAGTCCCGACCTTACAAGAAATGATACGACCAAGCATATTGTAGGTGGTGCTCCATATACCAACGAAGGAGCTGGAGGAGAAGTGTACAATACGATTAGCTATATGGAATGTTCTCCGCATGATGCAGCGGTGATTTGGGTGGGCAGCGATTGTGGTTTGGTACATGTGACCCAGGATGGAGGATCCAATTGGCAGAATGTAACACCAAAAGACTTGTCTGAAAGTTTAATTAATTCCATAGATGTCTCTGCGCATGATCCGGGACGTGTGATCATTGTTGCCACAAAATATAAGTTTAATGATTTTACACCACTGATTTATTCTACAACGAATTATGGTAAAACCTGGACTAAGATCACTCGTGGAATTGCCATGGAACATTGGGTGCGCGTCGTCAGAGAGGACGAACGAAAACCTGGTTTATTATATGCTGGAACGGAAGGCGGTTTGTATACTTCTGATGATTATGGTCAGCATTGGACACAGACACAATTCGGCTTGCCAATCTGCCCTATTTCCGATTTGACTTTTAGGAATAATGATTTGATTGTCTCTACCTTAGGTCGATCATTTTGGATTCTTGATGATCTCAGTGCCTTGCAACAAACGGAGGACCTCCTGAAAAAAGATGATCTTCAATTATTTACTCCAAGGATTAACTATAGATACGTGGGTGGAATTCGGACGGGAGGCGCTGGAACAAATCCAATGTCGGGTGCCATCTTGGATTATTTTCTTCCAGAAGAAATGGATAGTACAAAAATAAAACTAGAGATACTTGATCAACAGGGAGAAGTGGTGAGATCCTATAGCAGTATTGTGGATGAAGATTTTAAAAAGTATGATGGTGGTCCGCAAGAGGCCAAACTTCTAACGACAAAAAAAGGAATGAATCGAATCAATTGGGATTTGCGTAGAGCTACGCTGCCAGGTGTAGAAAAAGTATTCACGCTTGGAAGTTATGCCGGGAGTTTTGTAGCACCTGGCGAGTACACTTTGAGGTTTTCGGATAGTATCACAGTAATAGAAAAACCATTGACCATTAAAGCTGATCCACGGATGAACATTCCGCAAGCAGCTTATGATGAGCAGGCGGAAACTTTAGCAGATTTGGAGCGGACGGTAAAGGACATCAATGAGTCGGTGACCAGCTTTAGAGAAGTCAAAAAAAGGATAGCTTCGATCAATGAACAGTTAGCGGATATAGAAGAGACAGATTCTCTGCAAGTGCGTAGTCAATTGATTTTAGATAAAATAAATGTGTGGGAACAATCACTGATTCAACCCAAACAAAAGACCTTTCAAGATGTCATCAATTTCCCCAACAAACTTAATGCGGAAATCATGAATCTAATCAGTCGCATCAATGGCAATGATCCGAGACTAACCGCAGGAGCCAAAGATCGGAGAGATGAATTGATGGCGGAGTGGTCTGCTCTAAAAACAGAGATGAATAGAATAGTGAAGGATGATATAGGGGCTTTTAATCAGGAGTATAAAGAAGCGGGGATACCTGTATTGGTTGTTCCGAATGTGGGAGGGAAAGTTGGGAAGCCTTAGTTTAAACAGTTCCAATCAAAGTTAAAACTTATCATTTAAAGTAAACTTTTATTTCAATTTCCGAAAGGGGTGAGACTTGCGCTCGTGCCTAAATTTGCTGAGGAAGAAGAATTCAAATCCCCGGTACCTTTCACTGAGTTGTTAGCAGCAGAACAAATAAAACGAGGCTGCAAATTTCGGCGCAATGGCATTCACTAGTAAGATCGTCAGTGTCGCTTGTTGTACAGAATATTTTTTAACCAGCAACTTCGATTTTCTTTTGTGTGTTCATTAAAGCTGCATTTTTATACTTCTTATTTATTGGATTTTTGCGCACGACTATCAATGCCTAAAACGACTCCCCGATAAATATATAAAATCCAGTCCCTTCCTCTGTCACTGCAAAATCTAAGCGTGTCCAGATATCCTTTTTTGGAAATAACAGAAATCGTAAACCTGCTCCACCAGAGAATACAAAGTCTGAAATATTGAGATTTTCTTCTTGATTGAATACGGAACCCGCTCCTGCAAATATAGCCATGCCTATGCGGTCAGTGAAGTTGAATGGTAGGGGTAAAAAACGATATTCTATTTGCGCCGCCAATTGATTTCTGTCCCTATAGCGACCGTAGTAATAACCTCTCATTATACTTTCGCCGCCCATCAGCGCGAGTTGATTAAATGGAACATCACCAAAGTTAAATTGGCCAAGTAACTGCATCGCCAAGACATTATTTTTGCCCATGGGTCTGTAAACTCGAGTATCAGAAATCAGGGATGTGAACTTATGGGTACTTCCCCAGGCTGGATTGTAATGCAGGAAGGCGAGCTCTGAAAATAATCCCTTTCGGACATTCAGTACGTTATGTCTATTATCCTGAATCAATCCTAAACCTAGTCCAATGTTACTCGATCCTTCGTGCCCCAGAGGTAATTCGAAATTCGGATTCTGGGGATCGTCCAAGACAAAATCAGTTTCCGCCAAACGTTGATAATCAAATTCCAAACCTAGATAAAGATCATTTTTTAGATTTCTTAAGACACGTTCTTTGATTAGAATTTGATTGGCCTCTACCCTAGCTAGAAATTCTTTGGGCGTATCGTTTCCTATGCCATGATAAAATAAAGGGAAGCTTTGTATCCGTGCGCGACCTAGAAAAAACCAACGATTCTGATCTGAATAAATAGCATGGTCAAACCAAAACCCATATTGATTCTCTAAAGTAAAGAAGGTAAAGGCATTTATCTCACTCAAGCGATTCGTTGTATCTCGCTTAGCAAAATACACATACAATGCACTCAGACCAAACTCCCAACTCGTCTCTGGAGCAAAGGCAAGTGTAGGATACACTAAGAGTTGTGGCTGTGATAAATCACTCTTGTTATTGACCACACTATCAAAATATCGCTTGATAAAATTCTGAGCATTTATGTTATTTGTGAAGAGCAACAAACAGAACATCAGAATGCCTAGAAGTAAAGGTTTTTTGTTCATGTTAATTATCAATGAATTCTAATTCTACAATTACAATGTGGCATGAAATTAATAATGCATTCATCTTTCCACAAAAAAAAAGACTTAAATTTAAATCTCTTTCAATTTCTTTTAATGCACAATCAACTTTCGCGTTGATGTTTTTTCTCCTTGTTAAAATTTTAAATAATACATACCTGAACCAAAGTTACCCTTATTAAAAAGTAAGATCCACCCGTAATAACTTCAGTAAAAATTAGCTTCCCCTGACTATTCCTTTTCTACTGCTTAGGCGATTTGGTGTGGGCCCAAAAAGCTAGTTCCTCCTAGAATGAGTATTTTTAGTTTCTCAACTTCCGACTTTTCAGTTTTAATCAGTCCATGAGACTGTTCTTTACTTGTAGCTTTTATGATGGGTGTCAATCCTAAGGCTAAGCTTGTACCTAAAAACTTCCGTCTACTTTTTTTCATTTCAATCGCTTTAAAAGATTTTAAAAATTCATTTGCTTTAAGCACCAAACTTATTTATCGTCTTAGAAATAGGTTAATTAACAAAACACAATAGCAGGAGTATTTCTCAAACTGCTTCATAAGGTAAGAATTTTTTATAACTGCACTTTTTTTCGTGACGCACTTTTAAATAAAAATGTTTCATAATTTCTTCTAAAAAAAGACTTAAATAGACTTATAGAACATTTAAAATAAGGAGTTTTCGTCCCACGACGAGATTTTAATGGATACATTTATTTCATCTGTAACATTTAAAATTTTCCATTATGCAAAAAATTCTATTTAGTTTTTTCTTTGTGCTTGCATTTAATCAAGCTTTCGGTCAACTGGCCAATTATAATATTTCAGAATATTTATATCCTGATGTCTCACGCACAGTCTTCTCAATTTTACCAGACTTAAATTACGAAAACGATAAATTCTATTCAGATACAAAATCTTCTCGTTTAGACTTAAGCACTGGTGTCTATTTCAAGAAACTGCTTAATTCAAGAAAGAAGCAGACTGAAACAGCTTTTAGTCTCACTGGAATTTTCACTAGCATACTTGAAGATGAAGTAAAAAATAATTACTCTCAATTAGGCTATGCCGTATTCGTAAAGAACCGTTATTTCAGAAAAGAAAACAGGTATATTGAACTAGGTTTCAATTCTTGGGGTAGACAATCACTTGATTGGATCTCAAAAGAAAATAAGCAAGCTTATAACTACTCCTACCACACCGTTTCTCCACGATTAGGTTGGGGCAGAATTGAACTTGTTTCGGATAGCTGGCATGCATGGTCAATTTTAAGAGCACTTGAAAAGCAAGGCTATTTAAAAAGAGAATTGACAAATGAGGAGATCAATCAGTTTGCAGCAGAAATTTCAAGAATAAAGAACTTTAGAAACAGCGATGGCCGGCTGGAAGATATTATGGAGTACAAAGCACTTTTCAATTATATAGTTGACAATGAAATTATAGATACCAAACAAGTAGAATCTTTTGCCATTCTGAAGGATGCTTATGAATTTGAAGATTTCACGATTAGAAGAAGTGGAAATAGTTTTGAAATAGGGTTAAACCTCATCGGTCAATTTGAAAAAATTAATTTGGATCAATCAAGATATCAAGGGTACTTCCTTGGCATTGTGGCAGAATACGAAAGTCGAAAGGTTTTAAATAATATTTTTCAACTCGATCAAGTATACACATTTACTACAGGTTCTTGGAATATCAATCGATCGAACGAGACTACCTTCGATGACTTTTTATATACACAGTTTAATGCAGATTGGACCATTGGCTACTATCCTAGTCAAAGGACTAATTTAAATATTGGACCATTCTTTAACTATACTTTTATCGATGGATTTGGAGGTACTAATTTAAATACAGGCCTATCCATTAATGCAGCCTATTACTTCTCTCCAAAATTGCAGTTGTCACTTAGAGGTAGACTTAGAATGTATGGTAATAATGATATACAAGATGAATTCCTTGAAAATTATTTAAGCTCGGTAGATTTAAATGTATCTTATTTTATTCGATAATTTTTCAATTTCTGCATGAGCGCATAGCCTAGAAAGTATAATTGAGGCGCAGCGTATTTAGTTATCCTTTCCTGTTCTCTCAATAAAATAATAACCATTTACAGTTTCATCATCTGTTGGCATTTTATTGATCATTTGATATAGGATAACTTCATTGTTGGAGGTAAGCTCTGGAAACAAATATTCAATAGATTGATGTATTTCATTTTTTTCATTAAGCAATTGAAGGGAGTCTGATAATTGAATTTTGGTTAAAAAAGTAAACATGGGAGATATTCCTTCATCCGTATAGCGGGGTTGAAAATACAAAAGTTCTGGCTTAGTCTCTACCTCATCAAAGGCGATCGGGAACTGATAATTCGAACCCGCCGCTTCAGCGACTTTCTTGTAAAAAGCATTAAACTCTTCTTCCTGCTTGTAGCCAAATATTTCACTTTCAAGCATGGTCAACTGTAAGCAATACTGCATGGTGACCCAAGCGTCTAAATAGTTTTCTTCCTCATAAAATTTTGACGCTTTTTCATACAATTCTTCTGCATTCAACTGTTTATAAGAATATCTATTCCCATCCATAAAATCTAACTTCCATTCATCGTTATATTTTGTATAAATTGAGATTATCAACCATTGAAACGGTTCGGAATTTATTTTCCAGACGGACACAAATGCTTCCGCATTAGTGGGAGTAAAGGAAAGGTAATACCCATCATCATCCGCTGTCGAATTAGACACAATTGTTAATTCTTTAGGCGCTGAATTAATGATGTAATATTGATCCACAAGAGTGGTTCCAGCATCCTGTAGTAGGTTAGAATAATTATCTAAATAATCGCTAAAATTATTACCCGTTGGAAATGATCCAGCCAATATCTTTTTACAAGATTCATAATCCCGTTTCTTTACATTTGAAATAAATTCATTCTCTATCGAGCTAACTTTATTTAAAACTTCTTTATTTATTTCTTGATTGGAGAAAGAACCAGATGGTTGAGGCCCGCAAGAAAAGAGACAAAAGATCGATAGGTAGATTATTAATTTTTCCATTATGCTAATTCGTTTAAATATTCTGCCAATACAAAACCCATACTAAAACAAGCCTGCAGTAAATATCCGCCCGTCGGAGCGTACCAATCCACCATCTCACCGATTGCATAAGCATTCTGAATTTTTTTAAGTTGAAAATTTTCATCGATGGCTTCTATGGCAATTCCACCCGTGGTAGAAATCGCTTTATCAATTTCATCAGCTGCATTCACGGTGACCGGTACTGATTTTATGATAGCGGCTAAGCTATTACTATTCAGAAAAGTCTCCTTATCCGTCCACTGCTTCAAAACGCCGACAGACGCACGATCAAGGTTCAAAACTTCCTTGAGAATCTCCGTTGTTTTGGTAAGTTTGGTACTATTGAATTTGGCCTTAATTTGATCGACGGTCATGGTGGGTTTAAGGTCCAGGTAGACCGTTGCGCTGTCCTCCGACAACAAGGTCTTTTGAATTTTTTCACTCAGAGCATAGAGCGCATTCCCCTCTAGCCCAAATTTACTTATGGTCAATTCGCCCTTGGAATATTGCTTGTCGTAAATCATGGCTACATTTTTTAGCGGTTTTCCTTCATGCGTTGTGAGAAAGTTCTTATTCCATGAAACACTAAAGGCACAATTCGCTGCCCTGAATGGCTTTAACACTACCCCCTTCTCCTCAAAATATTTACTCCACAATCCATCCGATCCCGTCACCTTCCAACTCGCCCCTCCTAAAGCAAATACCACACGATCATAGGCCGCATCATCCGCTCCTTCAAAAGATAATTCCCCCTTATCGTTCCAGCCCGTCCATTCCGCCTCAAGGGCAAATTTTACCTCATTGGCTCGGACCGATTTTACCATCTTGTTGAGCACATCAATCGGCTTAAGCTTCGAATCTGGAAATACTCGACTACTCGAACCAACAAAACTTTTGACCCCATGATGCTCACACCAGCTCCGCAGATCTTCATTGGTGAACTGGGAGATAATTGAGGTCATAAATTCTTTAGGAACATAAGAAGAGGTCAGCTCTTTTAAGGGAGCGTTGTAAGTTAAATTCAATCCCCCTTCACCTGCTACCAAGAATTTTCTACCGACCGCTTTTTTCTTCTCATATAGCGTTACATCATACACATCTGTATCAATCTGAGCTGCAAGCATAAGTGCCGACGGCCCACCTCCAATAATTGCTAATTTCTTCATACGCATATTAGACCACGCTGTGGCCATTTGAATCAATTAAATTTATCTGAACCATTTTTTCATTTCTTTTTGCAAATCTTTTTCGGATACTTATATATTCCTCCTAAAATCATCTAAACCTTCTTCAACCTTACACATAAAAAAATAAAGCTTCTATCAACATATCAATCGAAAATGATTCTGGTAATTTTCCGGTTTTTTCTCGTAATAAAGCTTTCGTTATAATCATCGACATTTTTATAAAAATAAGACAATCCAAATTGGAATACCGTGAGAGGTAATCTTCATTCTACCATTGTTTGATAACTGATCCTAGTTTGTTGTTCTCAAATATAAGGGAAACTCTCTCAAGAGAAATAGTATCCGAAGTGAAGTCTACAAATTCAGTAAATCCATGATCCTTTAATTCGTAATATATCTGTTGTTTGGTCAATTCAGTATTGTTGATAATTTTCACCAGCTGCATTAGATCATTTTCCGTACTTAGATACCCATCCTTCTGATGAGTCAGCGTCACTCCTTGATCAATAATCGCATACAAAGAAAAGGCAGTCACTAGGATCAAAGTTATCAAGCAACAAAAGAATGCTATTTTCCACTTGTTCATACGAGTTATTTTAATATCAAAAATCAAATCAATTTACAAAACCAACAATCCGATTTCTTTCAAGGCCTGCATTTGATCA
>Ga0079202_10000678_pt1 | contig 11753 bp, 8 predicted proteins | sample PorBlaBluebeHill_FD_68601 | JGI IMG/M metagenome (GOLD analysis project Ga0079202, IMG submission 68601) | Marine algae microbial communities from Blueberry Hill - Blueberry Hill, Maine | ecosystem: Host-associated > Algae > Red algae > Blade | place: USA: Blueberry Hill, Maine
GTCTAAAACTGGACTGACTAATATGATCAAACTTAGGACAGCAAGCATGAGTGGGTATTGGAACGAAATACAAACTTTAATTCGTAAAGCAGCCTAAAAACGACATCTTGAAATGCACCTCTATAAATCAATACTAGCTAAATTACCTAACAGCAGCAAATTATACATTTTAGTTTGAGGTAATGTGAATTTCATCACAGAATATCTAACACTTTTATGGAAGAATACTTCTAAGTTTACTATCTTAGGGAAGTAATTTTTCATATTATTCTTGACAATGAATCATGATTATGCATCAATGCAATCACTATTTAGCTTTAAGCTGAGAATTTTTGTATTTTTTTTTGGCAGCTTCCTGATTTTACCTTTGAGTGTGATGCATGCTCATTGTGTAAATGTAAATTACCTTTATTGCGATGCTTATGACTCCTCTTTCAGTTGGCAATTTTGTTTTAATGGAAATCCTTTAGAATTTGATGGTGTTACGATTGATGGAATCCCTGCTGAGACTTGGATTAATAATCCTCCCTCAGATTGGGACGTGAGTGTACTTAATCAACTTTGTTTCCTTGTTACAGGTGTAGATCCTGATGGATCTGGACCTCAATCAGGACCATGCGCATATGTGATTGACTGTGATGATGAAGAATTTATTGCTTGGGATGCATGTGCTGATTGTAGCCAACTTGTCGAATCCTGTTCATTTTGTTCTTTAGCATGCGATAATACTTCCTTTCTAACTTGCGATGATGGTAATGACTGTACTATCATGGATATTATAGAAATTGATGATGATTCAGGTGGGACATGCACTCCCTGTGAAGGTATCGTAGTAGATTGTGGTAGTCCGGGCCAAACTGAAAACGTACCTTGTGATGACAATGATCCATGCACAAAAGACGACATCGAAACCATCCTTACCTGTGACAACACCGTATGCGTAGAATGTAAAGGAGTTCCGTATGAGGATTGTGAATTAGATTCCGTCCAAGAAATCTGCAATGACGGTGATCCCTGTACCGTTAATGACATCAAATTTGTTGACCCTTGTGATCATAATATTGAATGTGTTCCATGCGAAGGTACACCTCTCACTTGTGATACTTTAGAGGAAACAGTAACTCAACTTTGCGATGATAATAATCCGAATACTATAAACGACATTGAAGTTTTACTTCAATGTGATGGTAGTATTTGTGAACCTTGCGAAGGCATTTTGGTCACTTGTTCTAATGGCACTATTATCTCACAATCTTGTAATGACGGTAACGATTGCACTACTAACGACGTAGAACAAATTATTCAAGAAAATGGTGAAATATGTGAAATCTGTATTGGGGATCCCATTGAATGCTCTACTGCCAACGCTACACAACTTATTGCATGTGATGATGAGGACCTTAACACAATTAACGATATGCAAGAGGTCCTCTTATGCGATCATTCACCCTGCTCTGATTGTACTGGAACATTGGTAGATTGCTTTAATGGGACAATCGTAAGTCAATCATGCAATGACAACAACCCTTGCACAATAAATGATGTCCAACTTGTTATTGATGAAAACGGTGTTATCTGCCGACAATGTGAGGGCACTCCTCTACAGTGCAATGACCCTAAAGCCATTTCTGTCGTGCCTTGTGATGATGGAGACTCAAATACTATAAACGACCTCCAAGAGATACTTGCGTGCGATAATACACCATGTTCTGATTGCTCAGGTACTTTAGTAGATTGCATTAATGGAACAATAGTAAGTGTAGATTGCGATGATGGAGATCCGTGTACAATCAATGATGAACAACAAATAATACAAGAAAATCAGCAAATATGTGAATCATGCGCAGGAGTTTTAATCAGCTGCTCAGATGCTGGCGCTACAACTACAATTTCCTGCGATGATGGAGATGACTCTACAATAAATGATGTGCAGGAAGTACTTTCTTGCGACCATAATGAAATCTGCGGATCATGTGTAGGTACACTTGCCAACTGTAATAACGGAACTATAATTTCCATTAATTGCGATGATGGAAATCCATGTACTCAAAATGATCAAGAACAAGTAGTACAAGAATCGGGGATGATTTGTGAAACTTGTGCGGGCATAGTTATTTCTTGTTATGATAATGGAACAACTGAATTTATCCCTTGCAATGATGGAAACCAAAGCACTGTAAATGACATGCAAGAAGTATTGCAATGTGACAATAACCAACCTTGTGGTAATTGTGAAGGAGTGCTTATTGATTGCAACAACGGAACAATAATTCAGCAAAGTTGCAATGATGGAAATCCATGCACTGAAAATGACATGCAAAATGTGGTTCAGGAAACTGGTGAAATTTGTGGCCAATGTAACGGAGAAGAAATTAGCTGTGCAAATGGTGGAGCGACAATAATGATAACATGTGATGATGGAGATAGTGCAACTTCTAATGACATGGCGGAAGTTTTAGCTTGTAATAGTAATGAAATATGCACTCCCTGCGCAGGCACAACTTTAGATTGTAATGATGGCACTATTGTACAAGAATCTTGTAGTGATAATGACCCTTGCACTGAAAACGATGTTCAAATAGTAGTACAAGAAACTGGGGACATATGTGAGCCATGTGCAGGTACAACAATAGATTGTTATACGATTGGATCTACCGTTTCAATTTCATGCGATGATGGAGATAGCAATACGATTAACGATGTTATACAAGTTTTATCCTGCGACAATAACCAGATTTGCAGTTCTTGCGAAGGCACTTTAATTGATTGTTCCACTGGAACGATTATATCTCAAAGCTGTAATGACGGAAATCCATGTACAGAAAATGACATACAAGAAATAATACAAGAAACTGGAGCTATTTGTGTTCCATGTTTAGGAATAGAAAAAGATTGCCAAACTACAAATGCAACTATAATTCTTGCATGCGATGATGGAAATTCATCTACTTTCAATGACCTACAAGAAGTTCTAGAATGTGATAATACAGTAGTTTGCAGTCCTTGTGCTGGTGAAACTATTGATTGTTATTCTGGAACACTTCAAACTCAAAGTTGTGATGATAACGACCCGTGCACAAATTTTGATGAAGAGCAAATTGTAGTTGAAACCGGGGAAGTGTGTTTCCCGTGTTCTGGTCAATTTATAAACTGCTTTTCATCAAATGCAACTGAAGTTCTGCCTTGCGACGATAATGATTCGAATACAGAAAATGATGAAGAAACCATATTAGTATGCGATGGTTCTATCTGTATACCGTGTGCGGGGATACCGCTCAATTGTGATTCTGGAACTACAAGTAGTTTTCCATGCGATGATAGAAATCCTTGTACAATAAATGATCTTGAAGAAATACTAGATACTGACGGTACAACCATATGTAATCCATGTGTAGGAGAAATTGTAAATTGTTCAAGCGCTGGACAAACAACAACCCAAGTTTGTGATGATGGCAATCCAAACACGATCGACGACATAGAAACGATTCTAACCTGTGATGGATCGGTGTGCATACCCTGTTCTGGAACATTAACAGATTGCGTTAATGGAACCACTAGTCAACAACCCTGCAATGATGGTAATCCATGTACTGAAAATGATACCGAAGAAGTACTTAATTCAGACGGAACTACGATTTGTAAGCCATGTGAAGGCGCCTTAATTGCCTGTACAACTGAAGGTGCAACTCAAGAGCAATCATGCGATGACGGTAATCCAAATACGATAGAAGATACACAAATTATATTAACATGTGATGGATCAATTTGCGTGCCTTGCAGCGGAAAATTAGTAAATTGTGAAAGTGGAACTACCAGTCTTCGAATATGCGATGACGGAAATCCTTGTACCATGAATGACATGGAAGAAGTGTTAGTCGCTGATGGAATAACTATCTGCACTCCTTGCTTTGGTCAGCTGGTTAATTGTTCTGTGGATGGACAAACTCAACAGCAAGCCTGTGATGATGGAAATCCTAATACAACGGGAGACACCCAAACCGTTTTGACTTGCAATGGATCCATATGTATTCCTTGTAGTGGAACTATTGTTAATTGCAATAATGGAACTACCAGTCTTCGAATATGTGATGACGGAAATCCATGTACTATAAATGATATGGAAGAAGTACTTGATGCTGATGGATTAACTATTTGCACTCCTTGCTATGGTCAATTTGTTAATTGTTCTATAGATGGACAAACTCAACAGCAAGCCTGCGATGATGGAAATCCTAATACAACAAATGATATACAAACAATCCTAAGTTGTGATGGATCAATTTGTATTCCTTGCAATGGCACTGCTACCGATTGCAATAACGGAACATCTAATCTTAGACCTTGCGATGACGGAAATCCATGTACATTCAACGATATGGAAGAAGTTCTTGATTCTGATAATACTATAGTATGCACTCCTTGCTTTGGAGAATTGGTAAATTGCTCAATGATAGAACTTACAGAACAACAAGCTTGTAATGATGGAAATCCAAATACAATAAATGATACTCAGGTCATATTAGCATGTGACGGCTCGATTTGCATTCCATGTAATGGGGCCATTGTTGATTGTAATAATGCTAACACTTCTTTGAGACCTTGCGATGATGGAAACCCATGCACAACAAATGATATGGAGGAAGTTTTGGATAATGATGGAACGACCATCTGTACTCCTTGTTTTGGAGATTTGATTACGTGCTCTAGTTCAGGACAAACTCAACAGCAAGCTTGCGATGATGGAAATCCAAATACATACGATGATATAGAAACAATCCTGAGTTGTGACGGCTCTATATGTATTCCTTGTAATGGTACAACTTCAGATTGTGAAAACGGAACCACAAGTCTAAGACCTTGCGATGATGAGAATTCATGTACATTAAATGACATGGAAGAAGTACTTGACTCTGACGGTGTAACTATTTGCTCACCTTGCTTCGGAGAATTTTCTATTTGCTCTACAGATGGACAAACTCAACAACAAGACTGTGATGATGGGAATCCCAGTACTGTGAATGATATACAGACAATTCTTACTTGTGATGGTTCAATTTGTATTCCATGTATGGGAGAAGAGGTCACATGCCAATTTGGCGCTACTACAGAAATAGAATGTGATGATGGAGATCCTTGCACTTTGAATGATCTAGAAGAGGTCTTAGAAATAGATAATTCCATAATCTGTGGCCCTTGCTCAGGTGAGCTGATTTCATGTGAAGATGAAGAATATACAGAGGTATCAAGTTGCGATGATGGAGACCCAAATACTATTGATGATATAGAAATCATCCTTTCTTGCAATGGGAATATATGCATTCCTTGTGCTGGTACTGCCGTAACCTGTGTAAATGGAGATTCAAGTCCAAATCCATGTGATGATGGAAATCCATGTACAGAAGATGATGTAGAATACATTTTGGATGCTAATAACACAACCATTTGCATTCCTTGTCAGGGGCAGCAAATATCTTGTGAAGACACAGATGAGATGATCATAGAAACATGCGATGATGGAAATCCAAATACAGAAAACGATGTTGAGTACATTCTGAATTGCGATAGTTCTATTTGCATTCCATGCGCAGGGACGAGTATTAATTGCGATGTTAATGCCACTCAAATGATTCCATGCGATGATGATAATCCATGCACACAAAATGACCAATCAGAAGTTTTAATTTCTAATAATTCAATTATTTGTAGACCTTGTTCTGGTATTCTTATAGACTGTGAAAATAGCGTTGAGACTGAATTAAGAAACTGCGATGATGGAAATGAATGTACTATGAACGATGTGGAGGAAATATTACTTTGTGATAATCGTATTTGTAAGCCTTGTCAAGGAATTGAAGAAGAAGAGATTTCATTCAAAGATTTAGTAAGTCAAGGGTTTCAATATGAAATAAAAGATTGCGAAATAACTTTAACCAATTCCCATTTTGAAAATATACATTGGATTTTTAATTCATCTCCTAATTGGGATGACAACTCAGAGTTAAGTCAAGAAAATAGTGCTGCCAATGGAACTTGGTTTCATAGTTATGAGGAATCAGGAACTTATAATATTTGTATGGATTTTTATCAAGGAGAATCCATAGAAGATATTTGCATACAAGAATCATATTGCCAAGAAATAGAATTAGAATGTAAAGTTTGTAGCACAGAAACCATAATCATCCATAATGGCATAACCCCAAATAATGATGGATTAAATGATTTTCTGAAGATTGATAGCAAAGCTACTTGCGGAGCTATAAAAATTACAATTTATAATCGCTGGGGACAAACGGTATATAGTTCCTCTGAATATCAAAACGACTGGAATTGCAAATCAGAAATAGGTCATGAGCTGCCTGCAGGAACATACTTTATTGTAGGGTCATATTTAGATTATGAAGAAAGTCAAATTCAATCTTTCATAGAAATCCGAAGATAATATGAAGAATATATTTATCATTTGGTTATGTCTATTTGGATTACATATCCATGTATATTCCCAGCAAGACCTAATTTATGCCCAAGATAAATATATGCTTCTTACATTCAATGCAGCAAGTGCAGGGGTATATGCAACAGATGAAACCTATGCCTCTTCGTCAATTTCATATAGAAATCAGTGGTTGGGATTTGAAGGGGCACCTACAACGATAAGCGCACTTTTAGATTATCGATTAAAAGAAAAAAAGATTGGCCTGGGATTGACTTTATTTAATGATCGTATTGGGACGGAGTCTAAATTTGAAATAGGAGGAAATTACGCATATAGAATTCAATTAAAAGATGGTTTTATAAATGCGGGAATTAGAACTGGTGTCAGTCTTTTTAGAAATGATTTTTCCAAAATTAATAATTCGGAAATAGGAGACATTTACAGTGAAGAAAATGATCAATATACAGTTTTTTCTTTGGGTCTAGGATTTGTCTACAAAAATGAAAATATAACAATAGGATTTGCAATTCCTTCCCTTTTTTCATTGGCTGAAAATGATGTTGAAAAATATAAAAGCCAACACTTTTACTTCACTGGCGAATTTAAATTAGGAGATTATACACAGGATGTAAGATTTGAACCAAATGTTTCATTCAAATATCATTCATCTTTACCAGCCCAAATAAAAATTGGTGTGAATATCTGGGTTTTCAAGAAAATTATTCCAAGCATACATTTTAGAATGGATGATGCCATAATACTGGGATGTATCTACGATATAAATTCCAACTTCACAGTAGGTCTGGGTTATGAAATTACTGTTAGCGAATTAAGAAAAGCGTCGGATAATTCTATAGAAATATTCTTTAGACACCGATGGAATGGTAGTTATTAGGATAATTCAAATATGTCATTCTAAACACCGATACAAATCCCAACTATCCCAATATCAAAGATAAATTTGGCTCATAAATATTACGATAACCAACAAATAGGCATCTACAATCGTTATACTGCTTATAAAAAGCAAATATTTGCCTTACCTTTAGAATTTGTGTACTTTCGCACCTCATTTAAATGAAAAATTTTTCAATCATCATATTATTCCTTTCTTTAGGACTCATGTCATGCAAATCTGAATTCGAAAAACTCAGAACAAGTAGTGAACCTAAAGAAATCTATAAGTCTGCTATGGCTTATTATGATCAAGAAGACTATGTAAAGGCTCAAACCTTATTTGAAATAGTTATTCCGTATTATCGAGGCAATAAGGAAGCAGAAGATTTGTATTTTAAATACGCTAACACACACTTTTATTTACAGGAGTACATATTAGCATCCCACTATTATAAAAATTTTGCAACCACTTATTATAGTTCTGATAAAAAGGAAGAAGCAGAATACATGGCGGCATATTCTAAATATAAGTTAAGTCCGAATCACAGATTGGACCAAACTTCGTCTTTGGAAGCAATAGATGCTTTTCAAAATTTCACTAATAATTTTCCTGAGAGTGAAAGAGTTGCTGAGTGTAATAAGCTGATTGATGAATTAAGAGATAAACTAGAGGAAAAAGCTTTTAATGAAGGCAAATTATACTTTGATCTCAATAGATATGATTCATCCATTCGAGCTTTTGAAAATATGTTAAAGGATTATCCAGATGCTCAACAGGCAGAAGAGGTTAGATTTTTGATATTAAAGTCAAGTTATCTATTGGCAAAAAACAGCATATACGAAAAGAAAAAAGAACGTTTCGAACAATGCATTGTTAAGTATGAGCTTTTTAATAAAAAATACAGTAAATCTTCTTTTAGCAAAGAAGCTGAAAAAATATATTCTAATTCACTTAATGAACTAAATACGTTTAATCATGTCGGACATAAAGACGCAAGTACAGAATCTCGATCCTAATCTGAAGGCTCGAAATATGAAACAGTTGACGGATGAAACAGAGAACATCTACAAAACCTTGGTCGTTATAGCCACTAGGGCAAAACAATTATCCGTAGATATTAAGCTAGAATTGAACGCAAAGCTTGAAGAATTTGCAATTACCCCGGATACCATTGAGGAAATCAATGAAAACAAAGAGCAAATTGAAATTTCTAAGTTTTATGAAAAGCTTCCAAATCCTGCGATTATTGCAACAGAAGAATTTCTTGCAGGTAAATTAGAGTATAGAAGTAGGGATAAAGATATGGACTAATCTTTTTTAATTTTAAAAGTTTAGTTTGCAAAAAATAAAAATTCTTCTTGGTATTACTGGAAGTATAGCAGCTTATAAAGCTGCTTTTTTATGTAGAGCATTTATCAAAGAAGAGGCTGATGTAAAAGTTATTATGACCCATTCGGCTGGTCAATTTATCTCTCCCCTCACCTTTTCTACCTTAAGTAAGCATCCTGTCTACATTGACATCATGGATAATAACAGTTGGAATAATCATGTCGAACTGGGGTTATGGGCCGATGCCATGATTATTGCTCCAGCAACTGCTAACACAATCGCAAGAATGGCCAATGGAATTTCAGACAATATGCTGTTAGCCTGTTATTTATCTGCAAAATGTCCAGTGTTCATCGCCCCAGCGATGGATTTAGATATGTGGAAACATCCAAGTACGAAACGAAATTTAGAGACACTTACAGAATATGGGAATCACATTATTCCTGTTGGTCATGGAGAATTGGCGAGCGGACTAGTAGGAGATGGTAGAATGGCTGAGCCCATTGATATCCAGCGATTTTTGAAAAAACATTATGAAGCTAAATTGTCTTTGACCGGAAAGCATTTTTTAATAACAGCCGGTCCCACAATAGAAGCCATCGATCCCGTACGATTTATAGGAAATCGAAGTACAGGAAAAATGGGCATCAGCATAGCCGAGAACCTAGCCATGAAAGGAGCAAAAGTTGATTTGGTTCTAGGTCCAACAAATTTGAGGCCCAGTATTCAGTCCATAGAAGTGCATCATGTGCAATCTGCCGAAGACATGTACAATGTGAGTCACAAAATATTTAAAAAGACAGATGGAGCCATTCTAGCGGCGGCTGTTGCTGATTATAAGCCAAAAAAATACTCTGATAAGAAAATTAAAAAGAAGGACCATACCGGTCATTTAAATCTCGAATTAGAAAGAACTGAAGATATCGCGGCTTCTCTTGGTAAAATAAAAACTAAAGATCAGATATTAGTAGGTTTTGCTTTAGAAACTAATGACGAAAAAGTGAATGCACTTTCTAAGCTAACTCGTAAGAATTTTGATTTCATCGTATTGAATTCACTGCAAGATCTAGGAGCCGGATTTGGAGAAGGAACCAATAAGGTAACCATCATTTACTCAAAGGATAAGGCTTTAGAATTTGATGTTAAATCTAAAAGTGAAGTAGCTGATGATATCGTTAAGGAAATAGTAGGGTTTTTTGTTGGATCATAAGGCTCTTTTGCTCTTTTTCCAACCATTAATACAAGATAAAATTAAACCATTCGTTTAAGATTAAAATAATAAAATGAGGTTCGTTGTTGTTTTTCTTTTCTCTTTGATACTTGCATATCAGACACAAGGTCAGGAATTGAATATTGACGTCAATATTAATACGCCTAAACTTAGAGATGCAGACCCTTCTCTGTTTACTACTTTAGAAAATCAAGTGCGAGATTTTCTTAATAATACTAGATGGACAGATCAAGACTATGAGCCTTTTGAAAGGATAGAAGGAAATCTACTTATTACGGTAAAAGAAGAAAAATCCTCAACTAATTTTGTTGCTGATTTTTTCTTTCAGTGCAAGCGCCCTGTATTCAACTCAAGCTATGATACGCAGGTGCTTAATTATGTGGATAAAGATGTCCCACTTACCTATTCTATCAACCAACCGATCAGAAAGAGTTTAGATTCTTATAGTGACAACCTATCTTCGGTTCTAACCTATTATGCTTTTATCATGATTGGATTAGATCACGATACATTCAGTCCACTCGGTGGCGATCCTTATTTTTCTGTTGCAGAAAATATTATAAACTCAATACCAATAGAAGTTCAAAATACAGATACAAATTGGCAATTGGATAAGAAGCCAAGAAATCGGTTTTTATTGATCAATGATCTATTAAATCCACGAGCAAAATCTATGCGTCAAGCCATCTATGAATACCATCGTCTAAGTTTAGATACGATGCATCAGAATCCTGAAAAAGCAAGGGCCATCATGACTAGTTCTATTACTGCCATAGATCAAGTCAATAAAGATTTACCAAATGCAATGATTGTTCAGATGTTTGTAGAGAATAAGCGAGATGAAGTTATTGAGATTTATAAAGGAGCCTCTAAAGGAGAGCAGACTAAAGTAAAGGAAATAATGATTAGAATGGATCCTTCTCAATCCAATATTTATAGTGCCATTAGTAGATAAGGAATATCACATCGCTATTTTTGCTTCTGGTAATGGAAGTAATGCAGAAAAAATTATTGCTTATTTCCAAGATCATCCTTCCATTCATGTAAGTTTGATATTGAGTAATAAGCCTGATGCATATGTCTTGAAAAGAGCCGAGGAACATATCATCAATTGTGCTCTTTTTACAAAATCTCAAATGGAAAAGGATTTAGGTGTAAGTGATGTGTTGGCATCCAATAATATTGACTTCATCATTTTAGCTGGGTTCCTATTATTGATTCCACCATACCTAATCAGTAACTATCCTAATAGAATATTGAACATCCATCCTTCTTTATTACCAAAACACGGCGGTAAAGGTATGTATGGGAAACATGTACATAAGTCTGTAAAAGAATCGGGAGAGACAAAAACTGGAATGACCATCCATTTCGTAAACGAACATTATGACCAAGGGACCATCATAAAACAATATTCAACGAGTATAGCACCCGAAGAAGACGCAGAAGATATAGCCGCAAAAGTCAGTATTCTAGAGCATAGACATTATCCTGAAGTTATAGAAGAGGTCATAGAGTTGTATGATTTCAGTAAGAATTTTTAAACTCTTCTAGTTTTTCCGCTATGTTCCGATCATTTGAAAGTCTAGGTACCTTGTTTTGTCCACCTAATTTCCCAATGGATTCCATATAATGTCTAAACGCATCCGACCTAAGAGTTGTAATTTTTAATTCTTGTAAAATATTCCCTTCCCTTAAATCTTTATAATATACATTTTGATCTTGAATAGATTCATCCAAAGTTCGGGACATGCCAAACATGTTTTTCGAAATTTGTCCATTGAATTCAATAAACCACTCGTGATAAGGAGCTTGCCCTTCTTTGGGATTAACCTGCGGTGCTACAGTGAATTCTGTAATGG
>Ga0079202_10000679_pt1 | contig 11750 bp, 5 predicted proteins | sample PorBlaBluebeHill_FD_68601 | JGI IMG/M metagenome (GOLD analysis project Ga0079202, IMG submission 68601) | Marine algae microbial communities from Blueberry Hill - Blueberry Hill, Maine | ecosystem: Host-associated > Algae > Red algae > Blade | place: USA: Blueberry Hill, Maine
ATTAATATTTCTGTTCCTTTTTTTAATGGCTGGCTTTCTGCATAAGCATTATCAAATCCAGCTATAGAATATAAGTTAATCTGAAAATAATGTTCACCGTAATTCACAGCATTTTTTGCTAACTTACTTTCAAAATAATGAGCTAATTTATAACGAGTTGTGTTTTTTAATGCATAATTGTAAATTCTTTTTCCATCAAGCCAAATACCATATTTACTGCTATCTTGCCAATCTTTTAATTGTTTTTTAGAAGGTTGTTTTTTTAAAGGTTTAGATGGTGGTGGTGGCAACCTTTTTTTCTGAATTTCAGACAATTCATTATAACTTTTTACAGCGATAATGTTCTTGTTTTTATCTTTAAATTTGAAAGTTGCATTTTTATAATATTCATCTTTATCAATTACATAATTAATGCTTAATGCATTAATTTTAGCCAACTCTTCTTTTACATTTGTTAAAGCATTATTATTTTGCATTTCCTCTTTAAAAAGCATAGCAGGAACAATCTCCTTTTGAACTTGCTCTCTTCCACTAAAACTAAATAATAAGACACCTAAAAGTGGCAGTAATACTAAACTTCTAAGCCACACGACTTTTTTGGAGGTTTTTGTTTTCATAATTGTAAATCGTTTTTTGATTAATGAATAATTAATGGCATGTGCCAAAGGGATTTTGTTTGCATTAGAAGTAAAATGTAGCAATGTCTCTTGGTAAGTGGATGAGTCTATACCTTGCTTTAAAACGGCTTCGTCTGCCAGAAATTCGTGATTAAGTTTAATGTCTTTTTTTATAAAATAGAGTAATGGATTAAACCAAAATACTACTTGTAATAGCTCTATAAATAAGATGTCTAAAGAGTGTTTTTGGCTTGCATGTGTTTGCTCGTGTAATAATACTTCCTGCGGAATTGTATTTGCTTCAAACTTTGTTTTGTTTAAAAAAATGTAGCTAAAAAATGTATGAGGGACAATTAAATCTTGCAATAAAACTGAAATAAAACTGCCTTGTTTTTGTTTTTCATTTTTATTAATTTTAGAAACAATACCAAACAGATTAATGCAAAATTTTGAAGCGTATAGTAATACACCTAATCCGTAAATACTCCAAAGTATAATTGGTAAGTAGTTTATTTTTTCTGGTTGATCAATAAGAATTTCTGCTGGAAAATATGGAGGTGTTCCAAAGGTTTCAGAATCAAAAGTTCCAAAGTCGTAAACTGGTTCTATATATTCAATAAACGTTATAAACGGTATAATTATAGAAACCACCAAAGCACCCAATAAATAAAAACGCTTAAATTTATGAATCGCTAAATTCTCTAAAAATAGTTTATAGAAAACCATTAATATAGCCAAGCAGGCTGCCGATTTTAATATTAATATTTCCATGTTTACTTGTTTTTTATTTCAGTATCAATAATTGTGCGCAACTCTTGAAGCTCTTTTTTAGAAAGATTTGTTTCTTTAGTAAAAAAGGATGCAAATTGAGAACTACTGTCGTTAAAAAAGTTTTTAATTAGTCCGTTTACATGCTTAGAGAAATAATCTTTTTTCTTTACTAATGGAAAGTATTCACGCGAGTTACCAAACAAATTATAGGCAATAAATCCTTTATCTGTCATGCGCTTTAAAAGTGTAGCAACGGTTGTATTGGCAGGTTTTGGTTCTGGATAGGCTTCGAGTAAGTCTTTCATAAAGGCTTTTTCAAGTTTCCAGAGGTAATTCATTAAATCTTCTTCTGTTTTTGTAAGCTGCATGTTCTACAATATTAGATTGTTCTCTACAAATGTAGAGCAAATAAATCAATTCTACAAATGTAGAGCAGTTTTATTTTTTGAAGATTTTAATTTATTTTAGTTTTTTAGACCTTAAACTTTCAATTACAACTGTAGCTAAAATAAGTGCGCCACCAATAAAAATGTTTAAGGTGGGAATTTCATTTATAAAGAAAAAAGCAATAATAATTCCAAAAACTGGTTGCGAACTACCAATAATACTTGCAGCACTAACCTTAAAATGCTTTAAGCTTTTTACAAATAATGTATGTCCAATAGCTGTTGTTACCAGTGCCAAAATTATAACGTAAGGAAATTGCGTGCTCATGTTAGAGGTGTCTAGTAAGAATAATGTTGGTATTAAAAATACTGTCATTATTAGTAACTGAAAAAACATAAGGCTGCTACCATTATATTTAGTTACATATTTTTTTAGTATTAAATTACGCATAGCATAACAAAAGGCTGAAAATAAACCTAACAAAATACCTTTTACAGAATCGCTTTTTAAGTCTAATTCTGGAGACAATATATAGATTCCTAAAAGCACCATCGCTCCTAAAATAAGATGAACGTAATCGAATTTTGTTTTAGAAAATAAAGGCTCTAAAAAAGCCGTAATAATTGGAAATGTAAATAATGAAAGCATGCCAATGGCAACACTAGATAATTTCAAGGCATAAAAATAAGTAATCCAATGTGCTGCCATAAATACAGCGCTTAGTACAAAAGCAGAAAAATCTTTTTTAGACTTGATTTTAAGATTAATTTTTTTGTATTTGCAAAACAGTAATAAAAAAACCATAGCTAATGCGCTTCGCCACCATATAGTAACTGGAGTTGGCATATCTATGTATTTACCTAAAGCGCCAGAAGTGCTAATTAGAATGGTTGCGAATGTTAGTTCTAAAACATTTTTTAGATGTTGGTTTTTCATGTGTTAGGGATAGTAATGGCATCCTTAATTTTGCTGCCATATATGGCAAAATTAAGATATAATGGATAGCGCGACGACCTTTTGCTTACTTAAAAAGCAAAAGGTGGTAACACCCTAAAAATTATTTAGATAATGCTGTAAAGTGCTTATAAAAGCTTGGAATGGTTTCAATGCCTTTAAGGTAGTTCCAAACTCCAAAATGTTCGTTTGGACTGTGTATAGCGTCGCTATCTAAACCAAATCCCATTAAAATTGTTTTGCTTTTTAGTTCTTTTTCGAATAGAGAAACAATAGGAATACTACCTCCACTGCGTTGCGGAATTGGTATTTTTCCAAAAGTATCTTGGTAAGCTTTACTGGCAGCTTTATAGCCAATACTATCTATTGGTGTTACGTAACCTTGCCCACCATGATGCGGTGTTACTTTTACTTTTACACCTTTAGGAGCGATGCTTTCGAAGTGGTTTTTAAAGAGTGTTGTTATGTTTTTCCAATCTTGATTTGGTACTAATCGCATAGATATTTTAGCAAAAGCTTGACTTGCAATTACAGTTTTTGCACCTTCTCCTGTGTAGCCTCCCCAAATACCGTTAACGTCTAATGTTGGTCTAATAGAGTTGCGTTCGTTGGTTGTGTAACCTGCTTCTCCGTATACCGATTCTATATCTAAAGCGTTTTTGTAATTTTCTAACGAAAATGGTGCTTTTGCCATTTGAGCGCGTTCTTCGGTAGATAATTCTTCTACATTATTATAAAAACCTGGAATGGTAATATGGTTGTTTTCGTCGTGTAGCGATGCTATCATTTTTGTTAGCACATTTATTGGGTTTGCCACTGCACCTCCATATAAACCAGAATGTAAATCGCGATTTGGGCCTGTAACTTCTACTTCTACATAACTTAAGCCACGTAATCCTGTCGTTATTGATGGTGTGTCTTTAGCAATCATTCCTGTATCGCTAATTAAAATAACGTCGTTACTTAATTTCTCTTGGTTTTCTTTTACGTATTTAGCTAAGTTTACGCTACCAACTTCTTCTTCTCCTTCTATCATAAATTTTACGTTACAAGGCAGCTGGTTTTGGCTCGTCATAAATTCCATAGCCTTTACGTGCATGTACATTTGCCCTTTGTCGTCGCAGGCACCACGTGCAAAAATGGCACCATCTGGATGTAAGTCTGTAGGTTTAATTACAGGCTCGAATGGAGGAGAATCCCAAAGTTCTATAGGGTCTGGTGGTTGTACATCGTAATGTCCATAAACTAAAACAGTTGGTAAGTTTTTATCTATTATTTTATGAGCGTAGATAATTGGATAACCTTTTGTTTCGCAAATTTCTACCACGTCGCATCCTGCTTCTTTTAAACTTTTAGCTACAACATCTGCGGTTTTTATAGTGTCTTTTTTATAGGCGGAGTCTGCACTTATTGAAGGGATTTTTAGTAATTCTATGAGTTCGGTTAAGAATTTGTCTTTGTGTTCTTGAATGTAAGATTGTATGTTTTGCATTGCTATTTTTTGAATTTTAGTAAAAGTACGAAAAGTGATAAACTTTTTATAGAAAAGAATTGTTTGAATATTGAAACTATTTGTATATTTGCACCTCATTTTGCGGGCGTGGTGGAATTGGTAGACACGCTAGACTTAGGATCTAGTGCTTTACGGTGTGAGAGTTCGAGTCTCTCCGCCCGTACAAACAAAAAGCTTCTCTATTAGGGGAGCTTTTTTGTTTTATACTTCTCCTATTTGTTAAATATAGTGTAGTAAAGAATTCAATTGTCTAATTTTGCTTACTTTTAAATGTCATGCAAAACTTAAACGATAATATATCTTTACCATTCGAGCTTAATATTAGCTTTAATAAACTGTTAGAGTATTATGAAACTTTAGAAAAGAGCAGCGATAAATTCTTGGCTGCAAAGGCAAGACGTATTTTAAATACCCAAAAAGATATTTCAATACTTCGAGAAGGTTTTAGCGATTTATCGTATTTAAAAACCTATGAAAATGAAATAAATATAATTTTACAAGATTCGTTTAGCGAAATACTTACTAAAAATGAGATTAAAACTGCAACGGTACCTTTTCATAATGTAATTTTTAATTCATCTAAAAGATTTAGAGATATTGTTAAAGCAGCAGGAGAAGGTTATAAAATTGATATTCAAAATTTACCAAATAAAGACAGGTATATTATTGCTTGTAATATTATTTTAAAATCGTACTATGGCTACCCTGCAAATTACAGCAGACCTTTATATTATGAAATACCAGATGGTAATGGAATAATGCGCTACTATAAAATTTTATATAATGCAGATTTTATAGAGATTTTACCTAAGAAAAACACACCAAAAATAAGTAGGCAAGATTTTGAAGAATTATTAGACAACTTTGAAGATTTAGAACTTTGGAAACAAAAATTTCCACCTTGCAGCTATATATTTAAGGGTTTTATTCTTTCTAATATTGTAGATATTACTACAGACCAATCTATATCTAATATTAAATCTAGTTTAATAGGAAGCGACAAAAGAAGAGACAAGCGTTTTATGGCTAACTTTAAAACTATTTTTTCTTCTTTTTTAGGTGTTAAAGATCTTGAGTTAGGGTTCTCTGTATTCGATAAAAAAGAAAAATTGTTAATGCCAGTTATTGAGGCTGGAATAGATAGTTTTCTTTTAGGAACTAACGAAATTAAATCCTGTAAAGAAGCCTTTTGCCACGACGCCTACCAAACTATATTTAACGATAAAACTTTTTATGCTGTTTCGAATATTGAACATTATATTGTACAAAATAAAAAAACACCACCACAAATAAAAGTACTCGATAATCAAGGTTTTAAAAGTGTTATTTTGGCTCCTGTTGCAGATGGAGATAATTTAATGGGTATTTTAGAATTAGTATCTTCAAAAAAACAACTTTTAAATAGTATTATAGCAAATAGGTTAGTAGACGTTATGCCCTATATTGTTGCAGCCGTAAAGCGATCTCAAGTAGAAACAGCAAATTTAATTGAAGCTGTAATACAAAGGGAATGCACTGCTATACACCCAAGTGTGCATTGGAAATTTGAAAAAGCAGCAAGGCAATACTTATTAGATGAACAGAATAAAGGAGATAATGCAACTTTTGGAAAGATAACATTTAAGGATGTTTACCCGCTTTATGGACAAATGGATGTTAAGGGTTCTTCTCATGCCAGAAACCAAGCCACACAAAAGGATTTGTCGCTCCAGTTATTATTACTTAAAAAAATAATTGAAAAAGGACTTGAGCTTGAAAAAATACCTGCTTTCGAAAAATTAAAATCGCAGCTTAATGATTTTTCAAATGAAATAAATATAGATTTTAGAGTAGATACAGAGCAACGTGTTACATCGTTTTTTAAAAATGAAATTCATTCGCTTTTAAAATTTCAGCTTAATAACCATTTAGATTTAAAAGAAGACATAAAAGACTACTTTACTAAAATTGATAATAACTTAGGTGTTATTTATTATTACAGAAAAAATTATGACGATACGATCTCATTAATTAACAAAAATATGTCTGTTTTAATAGATAAAAAACAGAAGAATGTACAACAAATATATCCTCATTTTTTCGAGCGTTTTAAAACCGATGGAGTAGAGCATAATATGTACATTGGTGAAGATATTACAAAAGAAGATTCCTTTAATAAAATGTATTTGTATAATTTAAGATTATGGCAATTACAAGTTATGTGCGAAATGGAAAATAAGTATTTTAATAAGCGCCAAAATTATCCTTTGTCTTTAGATGTTGCCTCTATGATTTTGGTATTTAACCAACCAATGTCTATTCGTTTTAGAATGGACGAAAAGCAGTTTGATGTAGATGGTACTTATAATGCGCGTTACGAAATAGTAAAAAAGCGAGTAGACAAAGCAAATATAAAAGGTACGCAAGAGCGCGTAACTGTAGAGGGAAAGTTAACCATTGTATATTCTCAAGAAGATGACGAAAAGGAGTATTTACAATACATAAAGTTTTTACAATCTAAAAATATTTTAGGCGAAAGTATAGAGATTTTAGACCTTGAAGATTTACAAGGAGTTACAGGTTTAAAAGCATTAAGGGTAGAGATTATCTATAATAAAATTAGAAAAGATAGAAAAGAATTTTATACTTATAAAGATTTAATTAATAAGATTAAAGCTTAACTAAAATAATAAGTTTTAGTATTGTTTAAAATTAAATTACTTGTAGGAGTTTCGACCTCTAAAACCTCTTTAATATTTAAAGCTGGATTTTGTTTTATAGCAATTGCAAAAGAAATAACAGAAACAATAATACCAGTCATAAATACAGTATAAGTTATTCTTAAAATGCGATATTTCCTTTCTAGTACTTTTCCTAAGTAATATAAATCTTTTGTTAAAGAAGAATAAACGTAATCTTTATCTTTAAGTAACTCTGTAATTGCCCAGTCGAATTCCTTTAATTCCATTTTATGAAAATTACCAAAAAACGTTAAATTTACTTCTTTATTCTCTACGTCTTCTTTAGTAAATTCTCCGCTGGTAACATTTGGTCGTGTAGCGATTATAGACATGACCATAGAGATAACACAAAATAAAGTAAAAATTGCTGTTGGGTAGGTTAAATAAGGATTAGAGTCTAGTTTAGAAATTAAATTAGCCAAAACTACAGAGATAATAATAGCATTTACAGATAATAAAATATTGGCTTTAGTATCTGCAATATCACTTAATTTAATATGGTTTCTAAGTGCAACGCGATAGAACGTTTGTATGCCTCGCTCTGGACTTTGGTTTTTGTATTGTGCTTTATATTTGGCTTTTAGTTTTTCCTTATTTTCTTTAGCTACTCGTTTTTTCTTTTTAGAAATTAACTTAGCAAGATTCTTGTCTTTCTCTGGTTGCCAATTTTTTATTGCATAAGGTGAGTAATAACGATGGCTCTTACTTAAGCATTCAATATTTTCTTTACGCCATTCTTTAGCAGTATACGTTTTTATACCCTGTACTTCGTATTCTTTTCTTAAAAACTCACTTGCTTCGTTAAAATATTTTTTAGCAAAATGAGAAGAATCTGCATCTCTTATAATTTCTTCTAATTTAGATTTTGGAACGTCTTTAAATTTAGTAGCCATGATGCATTTGTTAATGCCTTCTATAGTTTCTTCATCTACATTTTCATTTGTTAAAAACTTGGTAGCAATCTTAACGCTCTCTTCTTCATGTCCTTCTCTTGTTTTTATGTAACCTGTATCGTGAAATAAAGCAGCTAACAATAATATTTCTGCCTCATTAACATTAATTTCTGAGTTATCAATTATTTCTTTTGTACTTTTAAACACGCGTTTCGTATGTGTAAAATCATGGTATATAAAAGTATTTGGAAGTTCATTTTTAAAAAGTTCTAAAACAAAATTTTCAGCTTTTTGTATTATTGTAGACATATAAAATTAAGAGTTTAAAAGAAACACAAATTACTAAAAAATTAAACAGTAAATTCCTTATATGAATAAAAATAACATAATTCTAACAGTTTTAGCATTAGTCGTTGTTTCAAGTTGTGCCACATTTAAAGCACAATATAAAGACGATAAAAAAGAAATTACACCATTACCTAATAAAGAAATTAATAGAAAATTTTACTTGGTTGGCGATGCTGGTAAATCTCCAATTGGAGGTATGTCTAATGGCTTAAAAGCTTTTAAAAAGCATATACTTAATAAAGATACTAAAAAAGATTACGTTGTATTTCTTGGAGACAATATCTATCCAGATGGTTTAGTTACAAAAGATAAAGAAGGAAGAAAAAAAGCAGAGAATGCACTTAATGGACAAATAAAGTCTGTGGATGGTTTTAAAGGTAAAACAGTAATGATTCCTGGAAATCATGATTGGTACGCAGGAGGTGTTGCTGGCTTAAAACGACAAGAAAAATATATTGAAGACGCATTAGGGAAAAACACTTATAAACCAGAAAATGGTTGTCCTTTAAAAAGTATAGATGTAAGCGATAAAGTACAGTTAATAGTTGTAGATAGTCAATGGTATTTAGAAAACTGGAATAAAAACCCTACTATAAACGATAATTGCGAAATTAAAACAAGAACACGTTTTTTCGAGGAGTTAGAAGGAGAACTAAAAAAAGCACAAAATAAACGTGTAATATTTGCAATGCATCACCCAATGTATACTAACGGAACTCATGGAGGTTTTTATGGCGCAAGTAAACATTTATACCCTACACAAAGTAATATTCCTTTGCCAATATTGGCATCATTATTAACGCAAATTAGAACTCAAGGTGGCGTTTCTATACAAGATAGATACAACGAGAGATATAATGAATTAATGAAACGTATTGAAACCCTAGCATTAGAATACGACAATATTGTTTTTGCTTCTGGACACGAACATTCGTTACAATACATAGAAAATGAGGGGATTAAACAAATTGTTTCAGGATCTGGTTCTAAAAATTCTGCAGCAGCTTTAAGTAAAAATGGTTTATTTTCTGCCGGAAAACAAGGTTTTGCAGAATTAACAATTTTTAAAGATGGAAGTACTTGGGTGAGTTTTTACGTTAATAATGAAGGCGAACCAAAATTAATGTATACCAAAGAAGTGTTACCAAAATCAAGAGATATTTTTAATGTAGATGCCTTACCAGATACTTTTCCACAAAGAGTAGATGCTTCAATTTACACAAAAGATGAAACAGATAAAACAGGTGTTTATAAAACATTATTAGGAAAGAGATATCGCAAATTATATAGTAAAAAAATTAATGTACAGGTAGCAACTTTAGATACGCTTTATGGTGGTTTAGAAATTGTAAGAGCTGGAGGAGGACACCAAACACGCTCCTTAAGATTAAAAACCAAAGACGGTAGAGAATTGAATATGAGAGCGTTAAGAAAAAGTGCTACGCAGTATTTACAAACAGTATTGTTTAAGGAAACGTATATTGAAAATGATTTCGACAAAACTAAAATTGAAGATTTAGTTCTTGATTTTTACACTGCTGCGCATCCTTATGCATTTTTTGCAGTCCCAGATTTATCTAACGCTGCAAATGTCTATCATACAAACCCTAAACTATTTTTTATACCTAAACACAAATTTTTAGGAGATTATAATACAGAATATGGTGGTGAGTTATACATGATAGAAGAGCGCCCTGAAGAAAACTATTCAGACGAAAAAAACTTTGGTTATGCAGACGATATTGAAAGTACACACGATATTATTGCTAAAATAAGAGAAGACGAAAAATATAAAATTGATGAAAATGCATACATAAGAGCAAGACTTTTCGATATGCTTTTAGGCGATTGGGATAGACACCAAGACCAGTGGCGTTGGGCACAATTTAATCAAGAAAATGGAGATAAATTATTTAGGCCAATACCAAGAGATCGCGATCAAGTATTTTCTAATTTCGACGGTGCATTGTTAGATATCATGAAAGTGCTTTCTGGTGCTACAAAGCAATTACAAGTTTACGATGCAGAATTAAAAGATATTAAATGGATGAATAGTGCAGGAATTAAACTCGATAAAGTTTTAATTCAAAATTCAGAAAAAGAAGTATGGATTAAGCAAGCAAAATATTTAATGGATAATATAACAGACGATGTAATTAACACTGCATTTTCTAAAGTACCAGAAGAAGCACGAGAAGAGTCTCTAGCGGAAATTAAAGAATTGCTAAAAGGACGACGTGGTAATATGATAGATATTGCAGAACGTTACTATAAGTATCTAAACCAATTAGTAATCGTTACAGGAACAGATAAGGACGACTATTTCGAAATTAATCGTATTGGTGATAATGAAACTAACGTAAAAATATCAAGAATTAAAGACGGTAAAAAAGGGGAAGTATTAGTAGATAGAACTTTTAATAAAAACATTACAAAAGAATTGTGGATCTATGGTTTGGACGACGATGACGTTTTTGAAGTTACTGGTAAAGCAAATAATTTAATTTTTACAAGAATTATTGGTGGTCAAAATAACGATACTTACATTATTAAAAATGGAAGAAGAGTGCGTGTTTACGACCACAAATCCAAGCCTAATACAATACAAGAAAATAATGGTGCAAAAATTAACTTTACAGATATATATAATAATAATCTTTTCGACTTTAATAAAAATATTAAAAAATTAGGTGCTATCACGCCTAGTATAGCTTACAATCCAGATGATGGTATTTCTTTAGGCGTTTCATTAGTTAAAACCACAAAAGGGTTTCAACGCAATCCATACTCTCAACAACACCGTTTTAAAGGTGGTTATTATTTTGCTACCAATGGTTTTAGCATTGCATACGATGGAGAATTTGCAAACCTTTTTAACGATTGGAACCTCCATGTGGCAGGTAAAATAACAAGCGAAAATTTTTCTAATAACTTTTTTGGTTTTGGAAATCAAACCGTTAATAATGACAATACTTTAGAGTTAGATTATAATAGAGTTAAAACAAGTATTTACATGGCAAGTGTTGGTATACTTAAAAAAGGAAATTTTGGTAGTGATTATGGTTTTAAATTTATTGCTGAAGGCATAGAAATAGGAATTACACCAGATCGATTTATTGAAACCTTTACGCCATCAAATTTAAATAATGGTTTTTATAACAGAAGATATTTTACAGCAGCCGAAGCAAATTATAACTACGCAAGTTTCGATAATAAAGTTGTACCAACAAGAGGTATGACATTTAATATAAATACAGGAATAAAAACAGAACCAGAGGAAACAAAAAACACCTATGGTTATATAAATTCTAATTTAGGTTTTTATAACGCATTAGTTACAAGCAGAAGGTTAGTTTTAAAAACAGATTTAAGAGGTCAAGTAAGAATTGGAGACGATTTTCTATTCTATCAAGCTGCAAACATTGGAGGCAGAAATGGATTACGTGGTTATAGAAACGAACGTTTTACTGGACGAAATTCTCTTGTTGGTAGTGCAGATATTCGTTATAGTTTTAAATCCTTCAAAACAGCAACTCTACCATTACAA
>Ga0079202_10000698_pt1 | contig 11672 bp, 8 predicted proteins | sample PorBlaBluebeHill_FD_68601 | JGI IMG/M metagenome (GOLD analysis project Ga0079202, IMG submission 68601) | Marine algae microbial communities from Blueberry Hill - Blueberry Hill, Maine | ecosystem: Host-associated > Algae > Red algae > Blade | place: USA: Blueberry Hill, Maine
CATGGCGGAACCAACTTTGAGTGATGAATTCACTGCCATCATCAAAGGTCTAGATGTGATCTCTGATCGCCTTGATTTCGTGGTTGATCGCACCGAACTCGGTGAAGCTCTGCTCGACGCAGTGGCGCTCCAGAATCAGGTCGATGCACTCGTGGCCCAGGTGGGGTTGACGGCGACGAACAACCTGGTTGCAGCCGAGAACGGTCAGCGCACCGTTGGCCAGTACGTTGCTTCTCGCACGAACAATCCGAGCATCGAAGTCAATCAGTTGACCAAGATCGCGAAGTGGCTGCGAGATTTCCCGACACTTGGCGCAGCGTTTGGTAACGAACTGAGCACCGCTCACGTTGCGTACCTGCGCAAACACCTCGACGGCAGTTTCGAAACCCACATCAAACTGATGGGAGATCAGCAGTTCTTTGTTGATACCGCTGCAACGTGCTCATTCAAAGGATTCACTCAAGCCTGTGACTACTGGCTGATCATCATTGATCCCGACGGCAAGGAACCCACCGACCATGTCAACAAGAGCAGTTTCCGGATCGGCAAAGGTCAAGGGGGACGCGGCGAAATCTCCGGCACCTGCGACGCCGTAACCGGTCATGAGATCCGGACCGCAGTTGAGCGCGAAGCCGAGAAGCTGCGTCGCGAAGACAAAGACGCCGGTATTGAGCGAACCAACAGTCAGCGCAACATGGCCGCACTGCACGCGCTCGTCAATCGTGGCGCCGGCCGCAAAGATGGCACCCACTCGTCCCCGCTCGGCAACATCGTCATGTCCCAGAAAGTCGCCGAATGGGCACTCGACACCCTCGACAACGCTTCCGTCGACGGCTTTGGTTGCATCACCGACCCCAACGCTTTCGTGCCCGTTGCGCCGAACGATGTCGATGGCCGCTGTGAACTCATCGATGGCACACCAATCCATCCATTCCTGGCCGTCACTGCACTAGGTCTCACTCACACCACCGGAGCGACGAGCCCAGCAGTGCTGCGGCGCTACGTGATGGAGGCTGACAGCCGACTCGTGGACGTGTCAGTCAACACCAGGATCTTCCCCGAGTGGATGAAATCTGCTTCGTTGGTGCAGTCGCGCGGCGCTTGCGAAACTCACGGCTGCGATGCGCCCCATCACTGGATGCAAGCCGACCACATCAGCCCCGTCTCCCGCGGCGGTCAAACCAGCCTCGAACAAGTCCAAACCCAGTGCAGGCCCGACAATCAAGCTAAAGGTGCCACCCCGGGACTCACCGCCTGGCGAGACCGAACCCCACCCCCACGCCGCACCTACCGGGCAAGAAGCCGCAGCAACCTCAGCGACGAGGCTGACGCCAGTGATGGCGGCAACGCCAACTTCTGAACCGGCAAAAGTGCACTATCTACAAGCTTTATCGAGGCGCTCCGCCCGAGGAACAACGGCACGCACGCCAAGCTGTGAACTATCCGGCTGCGCCGGCGGCGATGGCTTCGGCGGTGAAAGCCTGGAACTTTTGCACATCGAAGCCAACGACCAGTCGAGCATCGGTTTCAATGATGACACGGTGCGGTGAGTCCAGGAACTTGGCGAAGGCTTGGCGGTACTCGTCGTCGGGGTTGGTCGAGATGCCGGACAGCATGGCGTAGAACCAGGTCTTGAGTTCATCAAAGCCGTCGTCTCCGGGCGCATGCACGGTCGATTCGCCCTTGTAGCTGGCGGTCTTGCCCCCGGTGTTGATGACGAGCGCCGACTGTGGGCGCTTGCGCAAGGCTGGCACGCGCGCTCGGCGTTCGGCACAGGTCGTCCAGAACTTGCCGTCCTTGTATACGTAGGCCACTACGACGCCGACCGGGTGCCCAGCCTTTGTAGTCCAATTGAAGACACACTCGCCGCCCTCGCCAACGAGCTCGGCGAGCGCCTCGTCGCTCAGCTGCATTCCGGTGAGATCTTCGTAATCGACTTCGACGTTTTCCGACATGGCGCTCCTCGTTGTCGCAGCGATTGCTGCGGCTCTGTTTTACACACTTGCGCCATCGGTAGCTAATTGTGGGGTCAGGAGTGCCTTCGTGGCAGACTCGGAGTTATGCGAGTCTGACTGGCACATGTACTACGGTGTGGGCATGGAAGTCATTCTCACCGGAACAGGTTCACCGATCCCGGATGCGAATCGCGCCGGCCCATCGACGCTGCTTAAGGCGGGGGACACCCACATCCTGGTTGACTGCGGTCGGGGTGTGGTCATGCGGTTGGCGGGCGCAGGCACCATGCCGCCATTCCTTGCTGCGGTAGTTATCACGCATCTGCACAGCGATCACGTGTGCGCACTGAACGATGTCCTGACCACGCACTGGGTCATGACCCAGGGCAACGGTGTGCTCAAGGTGTACGGCCCGCCCGGAACAGCCGAGTTCGTCGAGCGGCAACTCCACGCACTCGAGCGAGACATTGGCTACCGGATCGCGCACCACGAACCGCTCACCGAAGGGCCCAGGGTCCAGGTGACCGAGCTAAACCCCGGCGACTCGTTCGCCATCAACGACGTGCAAGTCACCACCGCGGCAACCATGCACGAACCAGTCGCGCCGACCATTGGGTTCCGTTTCGAACACGAAGGCAAGACCGCTGCCCTTGTTGGGGACACAATCCCTTGCGATGGCGTCGATGCACTTGCCGCAGATGTCGACGTCTACGTGCAGACCGTTGTCCGCAGGGACATTGTCGAGCAGATCCCGAACGTGATGTTGCAAGACATCTTGGACTATCACTCGGGCGTCGTCGAAGCGGCCCAAACGGCGACCCGAACGGGTGCCAGGCGACTGGCGCTCACCCACATGGTTCCTGCCCCAACTCCCGAGCAATATCCCGAATGGATTGCCCGAGCTGGCGAGCACTACAGCGGCGAAATCATTATTGGCGACGACCTAACGAGCATTTCACTATGACCGCACCACCACTCACCACGCAGAACTTTCAAGGAACGGTTGGGCGCACACTCGCCGACTCCGAAGCACACTTTGCCGACCCGCCACACCCGGGCCAAGATGCCCCGAACGTTGTGGTCGTGCTGCTCGACGACACCGGCTTCGCCCAGTTCGGCTGTTTCGGATCCGACATCGACACGCCAAATGTCGACGCGCTCGCTGCTGGCGGTTTGCAGTACACGAACTTCCACGTGGCCCCGTTGTGTTCACCGACGCGAGCATCGCTTCTCACCGGGCGGTCCCAACATGCCGTTGGCATGCGGGGCGTGTCGAACTGGCGCACCGGCTTCCCCAATCAACTCGGCCATATCTCAAACCACGCGGCCACGATCGCCGAAGTGCTCAAGGCGCAGGGCTACGGCACCTACGGCGTCGGTAAATGGCACCTGGCGCCGACCCAAGACATCTCGGCCGCCGGGCCGTTTGATCAATGGCCGTTGGCCCGGGGCTTCGATCGCTTCTACGGATTCCTCGAGGGCGAGACCGACCAGTTTCACCCGGAGCTTGTCGTGGACAACCACAAGATCGACCCGCCAGCGACTGTCGAAGATGGCTACCACCTGAGCGAAGACATGATCGATCAGCTCCTGCTCATGCTGAGTGACAGCAAGGGGGTCCGGCCCGATCGACCCTTCTTTGCTTATGTGCCTTTCGGGGCAACCCACGCTCCGCACCAGGCGCCCCAGGCCTACCTGGACAAGTACAAGGGTCGCTACGACGAAGGTTGGGATATCGTGCGCCAGCGCTGGTTCGACCGCCAGATCGAGATGGGTGTTATCCCCGCCGACACGCAACTGGCGCCCCGCAATCCCGGCGTCGACGAGTGGGCGCTCCTACCCGAGAACCAGAAGAAGTTCGCCTGTCGGCTGCAAGAAGCGTTCGCTGCGTTCCTCGACCACACCGACGACCAGATCGGCCGGCTCGTCGATGGCCTACGCGACATGGGCGAACTCGACAACACGATCTTTGTTGTGCTGGCTGACAATGGCGCCTCCCAAGAGGGCGGTCCGTTCGGGGTGATGCACGAGATGAAGTTCTTCAACGGATTGCTCGAATCACCCGACGAAGTAATCGACCGGCTCGACGACATCGGCGGCCCTCAGAGCCACACCAACTATCCATGGGGCTGGGCCCAGTGCGGCAACAGCCCGTTCAAGTGGTACAAGCAGAACACCCACGAAGGTGGCGTGCACGTGCCAATGGTCTTCCATTGGCCCGCCGGAATTGGTGCCGACCAGGCCGGCACTAAGCGCAATCAGTTTGTGAATGTCTCCGATATCACGCCGACCATTTACGAACTACTCGGGGTCACTGCGCCGACTGAATACAAGGGCATCGAGCAGATGCCGATCACCGGTGACTCCTTCGCCTCCACCCTGAACAATGCCGCCGCACCGGCGACCAATCGGTTGCAGTACTTCGAGAACGGCGGCTCACGAGCACTAGTGGCTGAACAAGATGGCGTCTGGTGGAAGGCGGTCGCCAGACATCAATCCGGGGTCGATTTCGAAGACGATACGTGGGAGCTCTACCGGCTATCTGAAGACATGAGCGAGTGCAACGACCTCGCCACTGAGTTTCCCGACAAGCTCAACGAGCTGATCAAGCTGTGGTGGGCCGAAGCCGAGACCAACGGTGTATTGCCGCTCGATGACCGCACGCTTGAGTTATTCGCTCCTCGGCTGAGCGACCAGGGTCCACAACGTCTGGACCGCCGATTTGTGTACCGCCCGCCTATGTCGCCGATCCCGTCGTCGCCCACACCGTCGCCGGGCGGAAGGTCGTGGGACATGGCGGCAACCGTCACCCGCAACGCAGGAGACGAAGGGGTCCTGTGGGCCACCGGCAGCGCGAGCTCCGGCGTGTCGGTGTTCGTGCAGAATGATCGCCTGCTCGTCGACTACAACTCCTTTGACGAGCGAACCGTGCTCGAATCCACGCTGCCGATTCCCGAAGGCGACAGCACACTCGAAGTCGGCTTTACCCGCACGGGCCGCACCACCGGTGCGATGAGAGTCGCGATCAATGGGGAGCCGTGCGGATCCATCGAACTTCCCTACATGATGCGCATGATCTCATCGCTCGGGTCCAGCATTGGTAGGGACCATGGCTCGCAGGTATCTGACCACTACCAGGGTGCCTTTCCGTTCAGCGGAACGTTGCACCAAGTCGAGATACAGCTCGGGGTTCGGTCCCGCAAGGATGCCGAGGCAACCGCCAATGCCGAAATGGGACGCCAATGACCAGGTAGGCCGACGTGCTGGTCTGAACTATGTAGGAATGTCTGCGCCGGTTAGTGTCTCTAACACTGCAACCGGGGGGCTGCGGTAAACGGCTGGGGGGTGCGCCATATATGGAGCGCAACACATGGATATCGGATCTGCACTGGGTGCGCGAAGGTCAGCAGGATCGTTCGCGCAAGACTCAGGCCAAGTTGCTTGATGCCGCCGAAGAGCTGTTTGCGGTTCACGGCATCGAAGGCGCAACGATCGCGGAGATCTCTAAAGGTGCCGGTTGTTCGATCGGCGCCTTTTACCATCACTACCGCGATAAGCGGGCGATTCAGTTTGCGTTGTTCGAACGTTTTACCTGCGAATACGGGTCGGCCACGACTCGAGCGGTCGACGCTGCTCGGTGGCAGGGCGCGCGCATCTGCGACGTGTTGCAGGGCTACCTGCAGCTCTCGCTCGTCGCGGATCGTTCCATGCCCAATCGACGGCCAGCAGCGATGGAACTCGCCCGAGTTGAACCCGGGATGCTCGACCACCTGATCAAGCTGCGAGGCCTGCTCGACGAAGGAGTGCGCGATCTGCTGCTGGCTCGGCGCAGCGAAATCGGCCACCCGGACCCCGAACTTGCCGTGACCTTTGTGCTCGACCAACTCGGGTCGATGCTGCGCAGCAGAATGAGCGAAGCCAGCACGTTGAACGGGTTCGCAGCCCGGTCCGACGAAGAGTTCGTGACCGAAGCTGTTCGTTCGACCTGCCGCTATCTGCAGGTGGAGCTCCCGGCCGAGATCTGACGACTTGCGCGGACAAGCTCAACTGCAGGCGCACGTACGCATAGCGTTGCGAACCAGTAGATTCTCACGATGATCGATCGCCGAAATTTCTACATCAATGGTCAATGGGTAGCTCCTGCTATCGCCAATGACTTCGATGTCATCAACCCGTCTACCGAAGAGGTCTGTGCAACGATCTCGCTGGGGTCCGAGGCCGACACGAACGCGGCAGTGGCTGCAGCCAAGGCTGCCTTCATTCCGTGGAGCCTGACTCCCAAAGATGATCGGATTGCGCTGCTCGAGGCGCTGCTCGAGGCCTACAAAGACCGCAGCGGGGAAATGGCCGAAGCAATCTCTATGGAGATGGGGGCCCCGATTGCGCTCGCCCAGACCGCACAGGTCGGCGCTGGCGCTGCGCATATCAAGAACATCATCCGTGGGCTCAGAGATTTTGAGTTTGAACGCCCCCTCGGCGACCACGCACCCGATAACGCCATTCTGTACGAACCAGTAGGCGTGGCTGCTCTCATCACCCCATGGAACTGGCCAATGAACCAGGTCACCCTCAAAGTCGCGCCCGCCATTGGCGTTGGCTGCACCATGGTTCTGAAGCCGAGCGAGGTTGCGCCGCTGAGCTCCGCGCTGTTCGCTGAGATGGTCGACCAAGCTGGTTTCCCCGCTGGGGTCTTCAATATGGTCCAAGGCGATGGTGCTGGCGTTGGTACACAGTTGTCGGGCCACGCCGACGTTGACATGGTGTCGTTCACCGGCTCGACCCGTGCTGGGGTGGCAATCACAAAGAACGCAGCTGATTCGGTCAAGCGGGTAGCGCTTGAACTCGGCGGTAAGGGCGCGAACATCGTGTTCGCCGACGCCGACGAGAAGGCCGTCACTCGTGGCGTTCGTCAGTGCTTTAACAACAGTGGCCAGTCCTGCAACGCGCCGACCCGCATGCTCGTCGAACGTCCGCTTTATGACCAAGCTGTGGCTACCGCACAGCAGGTCGCCGAGCAGACAGCAGTCGATATTTCTTCGAACGAAGGCCGCCATATCGGCCCGGTCGTGAACAAGGTCCAGTGGGACAAGATCCAAGCGTTGATCGCCAAGGGTGAAGCCGAAGGCGCTCGCCTGATTGCCGGTGGCACTGGCCGACCCGACGGGCACGACACCGGCTACTTCGTCAAGCCAACGGTGTTCGCCGACGTGGATCCCACCATGACTATCGCTACCGAAGAGATCTTTGGGCCGGTGCTGTCGATGACTCCGTTCGACACCGAAGAAGAAGCCGTGGCGATCGCCAACGATACGCCCTATGGGCTCACCAACTACGTGCAGACCCAGGACAATGACAAGGCTCGTCGGGTCGCTCGCCAACTGCGATCAGGCATGGTCGAAATGAATGGTTTGTCCCGGGGCGCCGGCGCTCCGTTCGGTGGCTATGGCCAGTCGGGCAACGGTCGCGAAGGCGGCGAATGGGGCATCGAAGAGTTCTGCGAGGTCAAGTCGATCTCTGGCTGGAACGCCACGGTGTAACTCAGCGGTGTAACTAGCATTACGGCGCCGAGAGCGAACCCAGGCCTAGCCAGCGTTGGATCTGAGCTCGCTGTTTGTGGTCGCGCTCGCCAATGATGCGCAGGTCAGCCATGCGCTGCAGCGTGAGATCAGCAAAGGACTCGGCGATCGTCGCAGCATCCATCGGGCGGCCGTCGCTCTCGGTGGTCAACAGCGATTTGGCCACGTAGTCCAGGTGTCGGCGCGAGACGGTGTCGCCACCTGAACGTGACCGGTCGCGAGCCGATCGGGTAAGGCGATTCACCGAGCGAGCATTGGATTCAAGTCGCCCGATCCGACGCCAGGCTTCGGCGAGCTCAGAAAAGAGTGCCTGCCAACTCCGCGATTCGAGCAAGGGAAACCCTGCGTCGACCCGGCGCAGGGCACGGGCTCCGCCGGGCACGTCGTTGGTCGGGGTCCCTGGTTCGAGATCAGCTGCAGGCTCGGCGCTCGCTTCGGGCTGAGCCGGGAGTAGATACGCCTTGCGGCCTTTGCTGATCTCAGCGTCGGGTATTGATTGCAGCAAGAATCGTTTAAAGCTCGCGGCACCAAACCAGTCGTCGCTGATCTCGGCGCCAAACTCAGTCTGGAGTTCCCATGCCAGGGCCGCAAGGTCGACCGGGCGGTCGAGCTGTGACCAACGCGCTACCAGGATCGAAGCGGCATCTGCGGCTTGCTCGCTCTGCAAATCGGCGGCAAAGGTGTCCAACGAGTCAGGTTCAGCAACTGCAGCGAGGTCGAGGCGATCGAGTTCACTGCGAAGGTCCTCGGCGATGTCGTCGAGCGTGGCGAACAGGTCCGCCATGCGTTTGCTGAGCACCTCTACCAGCGGTGGAAGCTCACCGTCTTTGCTGTAGGTGTCTTCGTGGGTGAGTTCACCCCAGCTGTCCTGCAAAAGTGTGCGAACCTGGAGTTCGGTGGTCACTGGAGTGACGCCGCCGCCAACGTCGACGCCGACCTGCAGGTTGACATGCCAGCCTCGATAGCCAGACTCCTTTGGTTCGAGCACGTAGTCACGCTCTGATGCCGGGTCGAAGCGCAGGCCAACGGTGGCGCCGCCGGGTGCGGGTAATCCATCGAGTGCGGCCTGCACCATCTCGATGTCTCGCAGGTTGGTGCAGGTGATCCGAAGACCCACCAGGTCTCGGATCGCGGTAGGTACGTCGTCGACGGTTGTGATCGCTTCTTCTCGAAGGAGCCGCTTGAGTTTGCGCCACGCTCGGCGTTTGGACTTGACGCGACCCGAAATGCGGCGAATCCGAGTTCGGTCTCGATCCGACAATGCGTCATCGAGAGCGGCTTGCAGTGATGTCATCGCCACCGCGAGCGCCGGATCGAGCACCCGGCTTCGGTACTCGTCGTACCAGGTGCCGAAGTCGGCGTACCCGATTGAAGCCTGAGTCCCTGATGCAGCCATCACCGCGAGCCTATGCCTACTTGGTGAGTTCGGCCATCTGATCGGTGTAGGTCGCTAGATCGAAGTAGTCGCGCCAGAGCGTGATCAATCCGGCCTCGTTCACGTCGAAGAATCCGGCAACTGGCATTTCGAGCCAGCCTTCGCCAATCTTAAATCGGTCGACCCGCTCGTTGGCGACCCGGTTGCCGTTCGCAAACTGTGAACTCACCGGCCAGCGGACTTCGGACGCAGCCCCGAGGAAGCTGTCGAGCGCAGCGCGCACACCTTCGCGTCCGGCGATGGGCCGCATGGGTACGTTCTCGTAGGAAACATCTTCGGCCAGCATGGCCATAGCGCTATCGAGGTCGAGCCGTTCGATGGCTTGGATGAAGGCCGTGACGACGGCGTCGGGGTTTGATGAGCTCATCCTCGAACGCTAGCTCTCGAGAAGCCGGAGTAGTTTCTTAGGTATGAAGACTGGGGAGCTGGCAAGTCAAGGCGGCGTGTCGCCAAAAACGGTTCGGTACTACGAATCGATTGGGCTGCTCAGTGAGCCCGAACGCACGGCTGCTGGGTATCGCAATTACGGCCAAGATGCGATTGAACGCTTGAGCTTCATCCGCGATGCGCAAGCGACCGGCCTTTCGCTGAACGAGATTGCGTCGGTGCTCGAGCTCAAAGAGGCGGGTGAGCGGTCGTGTAGTCACACTGCCGAACTCCTCGATCGGCATCTCCAAGAGATCGACGCTCAGATCGGCCGGCTGCAAGAGGCAAAGCTTGCGTTGTCCGAATTGGCTACACGCGCCAAGTCCCTCGACCCGGCGAGATGCACCGACCCCAATCGGTGTCAGGTGATCATCGCGGATTCCTGAGGTCGAAAGAAACTCTTGACCTTCCAGCAGACTGGAAGGTTTAGACTGTCGGTGTGAGTACCGGGCGTTCAGACATCGCAGTCGAAGGCATGACCTGTGCAGCATGCGCGAATCGCATTCAACGCAAACTCACCAAGATCGATGGGGTTCAGACCGCGCAGGTCAATTTTGCCACGGGTCGAGCAACGGTGTTGCACGATTCACTCGTGGTCGACGAGCAGCTGGTTGCCGTGATCGAAAGCCTCGGCTACGGGATTGCAGCCCACGACGAGGCCGAAGACCGAGAAGCAGAACGAGAGCACAATCTGCGATTGAGACTTTTCGTTGGTGCTGGTCTTGCTGCGCCCGCCATGTTGATCAGCATGCTGCCGGCGTTGCACGTTGCTGGCTGGCGTTGGATTGTGGCTGCTCTCGCTACGCCGGTCGTGTTCTGGTCGGGCTGGCAGTTTCACCGCGCGGCAGTGATGAACCTGCGCCACGGCAGCACAACAATGGACACGTTGGTCTCGCTTGGTTCCACCGCCGCCTGGTCGTGGTCCATGGTCGTACTTGTGGCTCAGGTCGAAGATGGCGACATCTATTTCGACACCGCTGCCACGATTGTCACCCTGATCCTGCTCGGCAAGTGGTTCGAACGCAGGGCCACCCGCCGATCTGGAGACGCGATCCGATCGCTCGCCGATCTTGGGGCTCGCACTGCTCGACTCGAAGATGGTCGCGAGATCGCGCTCGATGATTTGGCCGTGGGCATGCGTTTTGTCGTGCGCCCCGGCGAGAAGGTCGCTACTGATGGGGTAGTGATGCAGGGACACTCCGCCATCGATATGTCGATGATCACCGGCGAACCAATGCCAGTCGATGTCGCTGTCGGCGATGAAGTCGTAGGCGCAACCATCAACAGCAGTGGATCGCTCACGGTGCAGGCGACGCGGGTCGGATCCGAGACTGCGTTGGCGCAGATCATCCGGCTGGTGGATCAAGCTCAGGGCAGCCGGGCGGACGTGCAGCGACTCGCCGACCGGGTGTCTGCGGTGTTCGTGCCGGTCGCTATCGCCGTTTCAGCCCTCACCTTGTTGGCATGGTTTCTTACCGGGCATGCTGCCAACCAGGCCTTCACGGCCGCAGTTGCCGTGCTCATCATTGCGTGCCCATGCGCCTTAGGGCTTGCGACACCGCTGGGAATCATGGTTGGTACGGGCCGCGGCGCTCAGCTTGGGGTTTTGATCAAGGGTGGCGAAGTTCTCGAAGATACCCGAGACGTCGACGTGATCATTCTGGACAAGACCGGCACCGTGACCGAAGGCAGCATGGAACTTGAAGAGGTCCTCACACCGGGCCTCAGCGAGTCTGACAAGGCTGACATGGTTGCCATGGTTGCCTCGGTCGAGTCCAAGTCCGAGCATCCCATCGCCCAAGCGATCGCAAAGGTTTCGACCACCCATCTACCGGTCGAGAACTTCGAGAATCATCCTGGCTTGGGGGTGCAAGGAACTGCCGGCGGGACCTTGATTTGGGTCGGACAGCGACGCTTCTTCGATATTGTTCCTGCCGTTGTCGAGGCAGCAGCGGCCGCTGGCGAAGCAACCGGCGCAACCGCGGTCTTTGCAGGTCGAGACGGTCGAGCCGAAGCAGTGTTTGTGGTGACCGACACCATCAAGGCCAGCAGCGCCCAGGCGGTTGCAGCGCTACATGACCAGGGCCTGACCGTGACCTTGCTTACGGGTGACAACGAACGCACTGCCACCCATGTCGGTTCGGCAATAGGCGCAGATCATGTGGTGGCCGAAGTGCTTCCGGCCGACAAGGCAGACGAAGTGAAACGATTGCAGGCACTCGGTCACCGAGTGGCGATGGTTGGTGACGGCATCAACGACGCACCCGCGCTCGCTCAAGC
>Ga0079202_10000706_pt1 | contig 11633 bp, 7 predicted proteins | sample PorBlaBluebeHill_FD_68601 | JGI IMG/M metagenome (GOLD analysis project Ga0079202, IMG submission 68601) | Marine algae microbial communities from Blueberry Hill - Blueberry Hill, Maine | ecosystem: Host-associated > Algae > Red algae > Blade | place: USA: Blueberry Hill, Maine
TACAGCAAACAGTGTTCCTAAAAGAAATAATGAAAACGCAATACGACGTAACTCGTGGTATTTTTTTAATCCTTTTTGGTTTCCAACTCTAATCATAGACGCAACACCTAATCCCATGGCCACCATAAAAGTCATAGAACTTAGGTTTAAGGCAATTTGGTTTGCTGCTTGAGGGTTTTTACCTAATAAACCACTTAGCCAGATAGCTGCTGTAAAAATGGCAACTTCAAAAAACATTTGCATAGCACTTGGCGCTCCTAAGTTTATAATCTTACGCAGCATTAATTTATCTAAAATAAACAGTTTTATATTGGTTACAAAGGCTTTCGATTTGTCTTTTTTCTTAAGTAAATACCATAAATACCAAAGCATAATAAATCGTGAAGCTAACGTGCCATAAGCTGCACCAACAATACCTAATTCTGGAAATCCAAATTTACCGAAAATGAATACATAATTTAATACTACATTTATTACATTACCAATAATGGTAGCATACATTGGATACTTCGTCATCGACAAGCCATCGCTAAACTGCTTAAAAGCTTGAAAAATAATTAATGGAATTAAAGAAAAAGCAACCAAGTCTAAGTATGGCAACGCTAATTCTACAACGGCAACAGGTTGTTTCATTAAATACATTAAAGGCTTTGCAAAAAGCACGAGTACAAACAACAAAACACCTAAAACAGAACATAAAAAAAGACCGTGTTTTAATGCCGATTTTCCACCTGCAAAATCTTTAGCAGAATCTGCTTCGGCAACCAAAGGTGTAATGGCTGTACTAAAGCCAATACCAATAGACATAGCAATAAACATAAAACTGTTACCAAGCGATACTGCTGCAAGTTCTGCTGTACCTAATTGCCCAACCATTATATTATCTACAAAACTCACAAAAGTGTGACCAAGCATTCCTAACATTACAGGTGCTGCGAGTTTCCAATTGTATTTAAATTCTTTTGTGTAGTTGGCTAAAACCATTTTGCAAAAGTACTGCTTCGGTTTTGGTTTGCGAATTTTATTTTTAGAGAGTTTTTGGAGGGCAGGTTATTGTTTTGTTGATATAAAATCGTTTTAATGTTTTATAAAAGACGACAAGCTAAGTTAGTCTTAAAAATTATTAAATTCAATGGCAAACATCTGTTTACATTAGAATACACTTAAAAAATATTAATACCTATAAAAAAGTAACATTAGCTTTCGCCTCATCAAATTCTAAAACCATTTCTTCAACAATCTCAGCCACAGATTTAATATCATGAATTAATCCTGCAATCTGGCCTATTTCTAATTCGCCATCTTCAAGATCACCTTCAAACATACCTCGTTTTGCTCTTGCTCTACCTAATAATTCTTTAAGTTGCTCTGTTGTTGGTGCAGTTTTATATAATTCTTGAAGCGCGTTAAAAAACTTGTTTTTTATTAAACGTACAGGAGCTAATTCTTTTAAAGTTAATTGAGTATCACCTTCTTTTGCATCTACAACTACTTGTTTAAAAGCTTGATGCGCAGAAGATTCTGTGCTTGCCACAAAACGGCTTCCAACTTGCACACCATCTGCTCCCAAAACCATACAGGCTAACATCGCTTTACCAGTTGCAATACCTCCTGCTGCAATTAATGGTATTTGTAATTGCTCTTTTACCATTGGTATTAAAGTAAGCGTTGTGGTTTCGTCTCGACCATTGTGTCCTCCTGCTTCAAAACCTTCAGCAACTATAGCATCTACTCCTGCTGCTTGTGCTTTTAAGGCAAATTTTACACTACTTACAACATGCACTACTAGTATACCTTTATCTTGCAACCATTTGGTCCATGTTTTAGGGTTTCCTGCGGAAGTAAAAACAATTTTAACATCTTCTTCTTCAATAATATCCATAATCTCTGTTATGTTTGGATATAGCATTGGCACATTTACACCAAAAGGTTTATTGGTCGCATTTTTACATTTTTGAATGTGCTCTCGCAATACTTCTGGATACATACTTCCTGCGCCAATAAGACCTAATATTCCAGAGTTACTTGCTGCTGATGCTAATTTCCATCCAGAATTCCAAATCATTCCTGCTTGAATAATTGGGTGTTTTATATTAAAGAGTTTTGTTATTTTGTTTTCCATATTATTTGTTTGTAAAATGCTTCGACAAGTTCATCATAACAAAATAGATGATTTTTTATTCAATTTAAAAAGAATGTCTTACTTAGACTATGCTAAGCAAAAGCTTAAACTTTGTCCTCGCAATAACGACACGTAAAGAATAAAAATACTAAGAAATAACTCCAGAGCCAACCAATTCGTCCTCTAAATACCAAGCAACAAATTGACCTTCGGTTATTGCAGACTGTAGGTTTTCGAATTCTACGTACACTCCAGATTCTACTTTATGTAACGTTGCGTTTTCTAACGGTTGCCTATATCTAATTCTTGCTAAAACTGTTAAATTTTCGTCTGATTTTAGTACTAAATCTGGTCTTACCCAATGTAATTCTTCATTAGAAACAAATAATGCTTTTTTATATAATCCTGGATGTGCTTTACCTTGTCCTGTGTAAATTACATTTTCTTTTACGTCTGTATCTATTACAAATAAAGGTTCTTCTTTACCACCAACAGATAAGCCTTTTCGCTGCCCTTTAGTAAAATAATGAGCGCCTTGATGTTTTCCTACTATTTCTCCATCTGTAATTGCATAGTCTGCTTTGCGGCTTAAATATTGTAATTCTTCAGTTTTAGTATTAAAAGACTTTTTAATTGTTTTATAATGAGAGTTATCCTTAGGAATTTCTACAATAACACCTTCTTTTGGTTTTAGCTGTTGTTGTAAAAAATCTGGCAAACGCACTTTACCTATAAAACATAAACCTTGAGAATCTTTTTTATCTGCTGTAATTAAATCAGCCTTTGCTGCAATCTCTCGTACTTCTGGTTTTTGAAGTTCGCCAATTGGAAACAATGCTTTTGCTAATTGCTCTTGTGATAACTGACATAAAAAATAAGATTGATCCTTATTATTATCTTTGCCAGACAGTAATTGAAAAACTTCTTTTCCATTTTTTTTAATAATTCCTTTTCTACAATAATGACCAGTAGCAACATAATCTGCACCAAGGTCTAAAGCAATTTTCATGAACACGTCGAACTTTATTTCTCTGTTGCACAACACATCTGGATTTGGTGTTCTCCCTTTTTCATATTCATGAAACATGTAGTCTACAATTTTTTCTTTGTACTGCTTGCTTAAATCTACAGTTTGAAATGGAATTCCTAATTTCTCTGCAACTAACATCGCATCATTACTATCGTCAAGCCAAGGACACTCATCTGATATTGTTACAGAGTCGTCATGCCAATTTTTCATAAAAAGACCAATAACTTCATAACCTTTCGCTTTTAATAAATAAGCTGCAACGCTAGAATCTACACCTCCAGAAAGTCCTACAATTACTCTTTTTTTCATATTAATATCCTATATATATAGGACTGTTTTTAAAGTGAATGCAAAGATACGAGAATTTAATTTTTCTGATTCATATATTTTTTTTCAAATCCTAATGCAAAAAATGTTATAGAGTTGTCAATATAAGTTTAACAAAAATTTTAGATTTTTTGTTTAACGTTTTTGTATTTTTACTTAACAAACAAATATTAATAAACAAAAACAATTGAAAATGAAAAATTTAAAAAAAATTCCGTTACTTCTTTTAGTAATAACATTATTCTGGTCATGTAGTAATGACGATGATGCAACTACTACTCCACTACCACAATTAGACATTGTAGGTACTGCGCAAGCAACAGCAGATTTAAGTATTTTAGTAGATGCTTTAATTCAAGCAGATTTAGTAGGTGCTCTATCTGCAACTGGTGATAAAACTGTATTTGCACCAACAAACGCTGCATTTACAGCATTTTTATCTGCAAATGGATTCAGTGCTTTAGATGAAGTGCCAGATGCACTGTTAACACAAGTATTATTAAATCATGTAGTTGCTGGAACTAACATAGAGTCAAGTACATTGGCAAACACCACAGGCTACACAACAACCTTAGCAAGCGGACCAGGTAGTAGTAATTTAAGTCTGTTTTACAATGGAAACGGCGGTGTACAACTAAATGGAGGAGCAACAGTAACAACCGCAGATATTTCTACTACTAACGGAATTGTGCATATTGTAGACCAAGTAATTGGACTTCCAACAGTAACTACTTTTGCTGTAGCTGATCCTGCTTTTGACACATTACAGGAGGCATTAACAAACTTAACGCCAGGAACAGATTTTGCGAGTATTTTAGCGAGAACTGAAAATAATGCTGATGGTATAAACCCTGACTTTACCGTACTTGCTCCAACAAACGATGCGTTTGCTGCAATTACAATTCCAACAGATGAAAGTGTGCTAACAAATATTTTATTACACCATGTAATTTCTGGAGCTAATGTAAGGTCTGGAGATTTAACACCAAATGGAGATACAACTGCTTCAAGCCTTGAAGGCGATGATGTAACAATAACTCTACCTGGAACTGGTACAAATATTGCAGATGTAACTGATGGATCTTCTAATACAGATATTGGTATTATTGCTGTAGACGTACAAGCATCTAACGGAGTTATACACGCAGTAAACAAAGTATTATTACCTATGTAATTATATTTGTTTATAAAAGTTAGTATGTTATTGTATTGAATCCCTTTACAAATTAAAAGCGCTTAGAAAATTTTCTAAGCGCTTTCTTTTTATTTATAATTAATTTTTCTTGTAAGGATTTTTACTTCGTCTGGTAAAATCTTGCTCTTTTATAAGTTTTCCATCTTTATAAAATTTCCATTTACCATGACGTCTGTCTTTTTGGTAAACGCCTTCCTGCTCAATTCTACCTTTAGAGTCGTAAATTTTTGTTGCGCCATGTAATTCTCCATTTTGGTAATTAAAAACTCTAATTAAAGTGCCCTTCTCTGAAAACCATCGCGACTCACCAACTACAATTCCAGAACTATAGTTTTCTAGCTTTGCTATTTGTCCGTTTAAATAATATGTTTTCTTTAACCCTTCCAGTTTACCTTTACTGTCGTAAAACTCTTCTGTCATTACAACTTTAGATTTGTTGTGATAATAAACCCATTTCCCTACGTAAGTCTTACCACGCATTTTGCCCTCGCTAATTACGTTTTTAGTTGAAGAATAAAACTTTACCTCTGCTAAGTCGTTATTTGGGTTAAAAGTTCGTGTTGCAGTTAAAACAGGTTTGCCATTTATGTTTTTATAAAATTTGAATGTACCAACTTCTCTTCCATGATTAAATTCGCCTTCGTAACGTAGTACTTTTGTGTTTTCGAAATGCTTTTGCCATTTACCGTGTCTATTGCCTTCGGCATCGTTTTGGTTGAATTCTTGCGCAAATGTTACAGTTGAAATTAGAATTAAAATAATGAGTAATGCTTTGTTCATGTTTTAAGTTTTATTGTGGATTCCGCATCAAGTGCAGAATGACAAATCGGTATATATTTTTTAAAGAACCTCGATTTTATCTAGTCTTTCAATAACGGATTAATTAATATCTAATTGTATTAAACAAAAAAGCTGCCAAACTTAAATTATGAGTGGCAGCTTTTAAAATACTTATAATACTTATTTTTTATTTTTATTTTTCTTTTGCGCTTGCTTTTGCAGTTCTGCTTGTTCCATCATATTTTTCATTTTTTTCTGGAATTTACTTTCCTTTTTTGGCTTCGCTTTTTGTACTTGTATTTTTGCAAGAATTTTATCTTCGTCTAAAATAAAGTTTTTAATTACAATTAAAATCCCAATACTAATTAAGTTAGAAATAAAGTAATATAAACTTAAACCTGAGGCGTAAGAATTGAAGAAAACAATCATCATTATTGGTGCAAAATAAATCATGTACTTCATCATTTTCGCCATATCTGGCATTCCTTCTTGCTGTGGTGCAGACATTTGTTGTTGTCCTGTTGTTAACTTCATATAAAAGAATATGGCAACACCTGCTAAAATTGGGAATAAACTAATATGGTCTCCATACAATGGAATACTAAAACCATCAGGAAATTTGTAGATTGAATCGAAGGACGATAAATCGTCTGCCCAAAGAAACTTTTTCTGTCTTAAAGCAAAAGCTACTGGGAAGAACATAAACAAGGCATAAAATACTGGCATTTGTATTAATGCTGGTAAGCAACCTGCCATTGGGCTTGCTCCTGCTTTGTTTTGCAGCGCCATTGTTTCTTGCTGCGCTTTCATTTTATTGTCTTTGTGCTTCTCGCGAATGGCATCTAATTCTGGCTTTAGAATTTTCATTTTCATTTGCGATAAATACTGTTTGTATTGTACAAAAGACATCGCTAATTTAATAAGCACTGTCATGACTATAATAGCAACACCATAAGGTAAAAAGCCACTCAAAAATGTAAATAATGGAATAAATAAATACTTATTTATCCAACCAAAAAGTCCCCAACCAAATGGGATGCTTTCTTCTAAATTTTTGTCATAAGCTTTTAAAGTTTTACTTTCTGTAGGACCATAAAATAATCCGAAGTTTTCGTTTAACTCATTTCCACTAAGTGCTAAGATTGTTTTAGCTCCAAACGTTTTGGTGTATAATGTATCTATGTCTTCATCTTCAACTAAATCTTTAGAGGATAACATTACAGATTTTAAAGGCTTATTATTAGCTACTAAAATAGAGCTAAAAAAGTGTTGTCTAAACGATAACCATTCTAAATCTTCTACAGTTTCCTCGTCTTCTCCGCTTGCTCCTAATTTATCTATATCACCATCATGTTGGTATGTTAAACGTGTGTAACGGTTTTCGTAAGTAATACTTTCGTCGTGACGTTTACTTGTTTGTTCCCAATCTAATTTTATCTCTTGCGAACCATTAATAACATCGCTTAAACCTTGCGATTTAATGGTAAAATCTATCATATAATCGTTAGGCTTGATTATATATAAGTATTCTAAAAACTTAGATTCTGATACTTTTAATTTCATAGAAACTACAGTATTTTCTCCGTTTTTAGTTACTCTAGACTGAAACGGTAAATCTTTTGTATTTAATATTCGACTATCAGTAGTACCAAAATTAATGTTGAAACTCGCATTATTATCTTTTACTAAATAAATAGGAATAGAATCGAAATCTACAAACTTACTTAGCTTAACTTCAGATAAATGTCCACCTTTTTTTGAAAACACAAGATTTAACACTCCATTGTCAACAGTAACATCCTTTGTAGATAAACCAGCTGCATAAGCAAAAGCTCCTAATTTATTTTGAGCAGCCACTTGTTGTAAAGAATCTCCTGGTTTTATGTTAGAAAAATCTTCTGAAGTTGTTACTTTAGTGTCTTCTTTAGCAATGGCTTCTTTGGCTTTATTATCTGCTTCAACTTGTTCTTGTTTTGCTTTTTCTTGAGCGGCAACTTCTTCTGGCGATGGTTGGTTTTGCCACATCATGAATAATAAAATCCCAAATATAAGTACAAATCCTATTATCGATTTTACGTCTAATTTCTTTTCTTCCATATTATTTCCGTGAAAACGGGAGGTATAATTAGTGTTTATTTTATAAAAACCTGTCGGGTTGTTAAAATCTTACAAGCTGTTAAAACTATTTACAGACGCTTCAAAAAGCAATCCGTTATTTATTTTATGCCAAACTGACATCTTACTTACTATTTTTATGCTTAAGTGCCGCAGCTACAAAAGCAATAAAAAGTGGATGTGGATTAGCCACTGTGCTTTTATATTCTGGATGGTATTGCACACCAACAAACCATGGATGACTTGGTATCTCTACTATTTCAACAAGACCAGTATTAGGGTTTAAACCTGATGCAATCATGCCTTTTGCTTCTATTTGTGTTTTATAATCGCTATTAAACTCGTAACGATGTCTGTGACGCTCTTCTATAATTTCAGTATGATACAAATTACCTACAATGCTATCTTTTATAAGCTTACAATCCCAAGCACCTAAACGCATGGTGCCACCTTTATCTGTAATTGTTTTTTGTGCTTCCATTAAATTAATAACTGGATGGCTTGTGTTCTCGTCCATTTCTGTAGAATTGGCATCTTTTAAGCCTAATACATTACGAGAAAACTCTATAACTGCCATTTGCATACCTAAACAAATACCTAAAAAAGGAATGTTTTTTTCACGAACATATTTTACAGCATCAATTTTACCTTCTATACCACGTTCTCCAAATCCTGGAGCAACTAAAACACCATCTAAATGCGATAACATTTCTTTTGCGTTGTCTCCATCTAAATGTTCAGAATGTATAGACTCTACTGTAACTTTTACTTCGTTTTCTGCTCCTGCGTGAATAAAGGATTCTAATATAGATTTATAAGAATCTTGAAGTTCTACGTATTTACCTATTAAGCCAATAGTAACCTCAGATTTTGGATTTTTATGTCGTTTTAAAAAAGCGTTCCACTGTGTTAAATCTGGTGTATTGCTTTCTAATCCTAACTTTCTAAGCACAACAGCATCTAAACCTTCTTCTAACATTAAATTAGGCACATCGTAAATTGTAGATGCATCAATAGATTGCATTACAGAATCTGGTGTTACGTTACAAAAACGCGCTAATTTATGTCTAATGTCTTGAGATAATTCGTGTTCTGTTCTACACACTAAAATATCTGCTTGCACACCACTTTCCATTAGTGTTTTAACACTGTGTTGTGTTGGCTTTGTTTTTAATTCTCCTGCAGCTGCTAAATAAGGAATTAAGGTTAAATGAATTGCTAACGCATTATTTTCGCCAAGTTCCCATTTTAATTGTCTTACACTCTCTACATAAGGTAAAGACTCGATATCACCAACGGTTCCGCCAAGTTCTGTTATTACAATATCATAATCTCCAGAGCGTCCAAGAATTTGAATTCTGCGTTTAATCTCGTCTGTAATGTGTGGAATTACCTGTACTGTTTTACCTAAAAATTCGACACGACGTTCTTTTTCTATTACGCTTTGGTAAATACGTCCTGTTGTTACGTTGTTTGCTTGGCTTGTTGGTACGTTTAAAAAACGCTCGTAATGTCCTAAATCTAAATCTGTTTCTGCACCATCGTCTGTAACATAACATTCGCCATGTTCGTAAGGATTTAGAGTACCTGGATCTACATTAATGTAAGGATCTAATTTTTGTATAGTAGTTCTGTAACCTTGTGCTTGAAGAAGCTTCGCTAAAGAGGCAGCAATTATGCCTTTTCCAAGTGAAGATGTTACGCCTCCAGTTACAAATATGTATTTTGTTGAGTTTGCCATTGTACGTTGTTAAACGTGGGCAAAATTACAATTTTAAGTTGAAAAATTAAGTGTTTAGGGTTTTATTTTTAGAGGATTTTAAACTGAATCGTTAAAACCTTAACCTTTTATTTTTAAATACATTAAGCAATAAATAATTATCGTATTACACGCTTAATGAAACATAAAGTAAACAATAGATACTTTCTTTAAAAAGAAACATTAAGTAAAAATAGATAAGCTACTTAAATTTTATGAATGACTTTTCTATTTTGAAAACTTTTAAGGCTTGACTTTGTCAAAAAAATAGTCGAACTTCGTTTAACGTCTGATATAAAACATTGAAACGATTTTATATCAACGGAACATTAGGCACAATTACCAAAAAAATGCAATCGAAAAGGTCAATACAGTTCGCATTTGAACAAATTTCTGGAATAGTCCTTAACGCAAACGAAATATTCGAAGAATACAAAGGTGGTTTTAAGAAGCGAAAAGAATATAATGAAAATGAATTAAAATTCTCTTGTTGTGAGTGTAAACAAGAACTAGAAATATCTTCAAGCAAAAACGACTTTTTACACTTTAAACATAAAAAAAAATCAAATCCGTGTATTTTTAAAAATTCAAAATTCACAAACGAGGAAAATAAAGAATTACAAGAACATTATTCTAATAAAGAAAGTGAAAGGCATAAGAATTTAAAAAACGAAATCGGAAAAAAATTAGATTTAATTAATACAGTCGATTCCATTTATATAGATAACAAATTCATAATTGAAAATGGAGAAAAAAGGAAACCCGATGTTTATTGTGAATATAATGGAAAGAAGTTTGTTTTTGAAATACAGCTATCAAAATTATCTCTGAGGTATATACTTAATAGACATAATTTTTATAAAAGAAATGGAATTTTTTTGATATGGATATTAGATAATTTTGATGTCAATGGTCAGACTCAAATGGAAAAAGATATTAAATATCTAAATAAGTTTGAAAACTTCTTTAAACTTGACGAAAAAACAGAAGTTTTTAGATTGACATGTAAACACAAATATGCAACACTCAACAACCACAATAAAATACTAACACCTTGGACTGAAAAATCAATAAGTTTAAGCCAACTAAAATTTTCTGATTCATTTCAAGTTTACTTTTATGACCTAGAATTGAAAATTAAAGAAAAAGAAAGTCATCAAAAAGAAGTTGTAAAAGAGCGAAAAATATTAGCAAGAAAAAAAGAGGAAGAGAAAAGAAAAGAAGAAGAACTAAATAAACTGAATAACTCAAAACTTAAAGTTAAAAAAATCGTAAATGAATTAAGAAATAATTGGGTTGAAAAAACTATTATTTCTCACAATGTAGAAAGAAGTATAAAAGATTTAGAGGAATTTGAATTAACTCTTTTAAACAATATAATTAATAATTCTAAAATTCATCAATGGATTATTAAAGCAAAAAATGAACATTTTTATTTCATTTATTTTATGCTCGACTGTCACTATTTAGATTTTGACGTTAACGAAAAATTTAAAAATAAAACAATCCTAGAGTATTTATTTGAAAATGTGCTATTAGAAAACAAACTATTATTGTTCAAATTAATAATTCAAAGGAATTACATTTTTGAAACAAAAGACGAAATACACATTAAAAATCTGAATCTAAAACAAAAAGAAGTCAATCAAATAATCTTACTTTCCCAACTTTCAAATAAATTATATAATAAGCATAGTATTATTAATTTATTCAATTATCCAACTGTATTTTGCATATTAGAAAGTGCTAAAAAGAATAAAATTGTTGGTTTAGGTTATAAAGAAAATCAGTGGATTTCATTTACAGATATGGCAATTAATTCATATTCTCAGTATTTTGAAATAATAAATAAAGCTTTCAAAGAATATGGAATGTGGAATATTATTAATTCATTTGACAAGAATAAAACAATCGCAAAAAAGTTAGAAGACTATAAAATAAAAAAACCAAAGCAAGACGGGAAATTACATTGGACAATTAAAGCAATTTACCCTGAATTAATTGAAGATGAATATTTCTGAAATAAAAACTTTGGCTAACACCGTATAAAATTAATTGCTAGTTATAGCCTACTTACGAAAGTCCTTTCGGACTTTCTATCTAAGTTTTATTTGCTAACTTTAGTGCTTAAAATACGCAACTAATCTTATACACATCCGTTAAACGAACCTCCATATATAGCACAAAAAAAAACACAATCATAAGATTGTGCTTTTAATATAATTTTTTATATTTCTCTATTAACATCCCAGCCTTCTAAATAATCTTTTACTGCTTTTACAAATTGTCCGCCAAGTGCACCATT
>Ga0079202_10000708_pt1 | contig 11616 bp, 9 predicted proteins | sample PorBlaBluebeHill_FD_68601 | JGI IMG/M metagenome (GOLD analysis project Ga0079202, IMG submission 68601) | Marine algae microbial communities from Blueberry Hill - Blueberry Hill, Maine | ecosystem: Host-associated > Algae > Red algae > Blade | place: USA: Blueberry Hill, Maine
TGCACTTGCACTTGCACTTGATTCTCGATCAAGGTCGACGTCGAAATCGGCAACCGCAAGGGCGGCTCCGGGAAGTGGCGAGGAAAGACTGTTCATGACTTCTGCCGACTCCCCTCAGGATCGATCCACACGATATCCGTCACGATCGCCTCGACGGTACGACCGTCGGCCAGCGGAAAGAACACGGACTCACCCTTGCGTGACAGGCCACCCTTGATGACCCCGAGTGCTATCGAACGCCCTAGATTCGCACTGTAGTAGCTCGACGTCACATGGCCGACCATGGTCATCGGTATCTGCTCGGTCGGATCGGGTACGGCCTGCGCACCTTCGGGGAGCACGACGCTGCCATCGACTGTCCTGAGTCCGACGAACTCCTTGCGACCTTCACGCAGGCAATCAGCCCGCTGCATGCCACGTTGCCCCAGAAAACTGAAGGGCTTGCCATCATTGACTGCCCAGCCGTGATCCATGTCACGGGGAGTCATCGAACCGTCGGTGTCCTGCCCGACAATCAGGTAGCCCTTCTCGGCGCGCAGCACGTGCATGGTCTCAGTGCCATAGGGCGTCAGGTCAAACGCCGCGCCGCGACTGAAGATCGCCTCCCAGACATGCAGCGCATGATAGGCGGGCACATTGACTTCAAAGCTGAGCTCACCGGTGAATGAAATGCGGAAGATGCGCGCGGGAACACCCGCGACGCTCCCCTCACGCCATTCCATGAAACCGAAATTCCCGGCCGCGAGATCGATGTCGGTCAACGGCTCGAGCAAGGCACGCGCCTGAGGACCGGCAACCGCCATCGTCGCCCAGTGATCGGTGACACTCGTGACGTGTACGTCCAGTTCCGGCCATTCAGTCTCGAGCCAGAGTTCCAGCCAGCCGAGCACCCGCGCGGCACCACCGCTGGTCGTCGTCATGTGGAAATGATTCTCGGCAAGGCAGGCGGTAACACCGTCGTCCATGATCATGCCATCCTCACCGCACATCAGACCATAGCGGCAGCGACCCGGCATGAGCTTCGACCAGGCGTTCGTGTAGACGCGATTCAGGAGCTCACGTGCATCCGGTCCCTGAATGTCGATCTTGCCGAGCGTCGACGCGTCGAGTATGCCGCAGCCATTGCGCACAGCTCGCTGCTCACGCGCAATTGCCTCCTGCATCGATTCACCTGACCGCGGGTAGTACCAGGGCCGCTTCCACTGACCGACGTCTTCGAAGACTGCACCGCTCTCCTCGTGCCATGCCTGCATTGGAGTATGGCGTTCCGGATCGAACAGTGCATCGACATTCGCGCCGGCTACCGTACCGAACGCCACTGGCGTGTAGTTCGGGCGAAACACCGTCGTGCCGACCTCCGGAATACTCCGGCCCAGGGCCCTGGCCACGATCGCGAGTCCGTTGACATTGCCCGTCTTGCCCTGATCCGTGCCGAAGCCGAGCGCGGTATAGCGCTTGACGTGTTCGATCGATTCGAAACCCTCGCGCACGCTCATCTCGATGGCAGCAGCCGTCACATCGTTCTGAAAGTCTACAAACTGCCTGGGTGCCCGGCTGGTGGGCTTTGGATGAGGGCAGATGAAGAGCGCGAGCGGCGGTGCCGTGTCTGCCGGGCTGTCGGCCCTGGCCGATTCCGTCTTGCGTCCGGCGATGGCATCGCGGCCGCTAGCGAGGCAGTTACCCAGTGAGACTTCACCTGCGACGCTACCGACCGCCACCAGGTTTTCACGGCTCTCACCCGGCACGAAGCCGAGAACGTCTTCGCGCCAGACCGGTCGGCCACCGGTATGGCACGACAGGTGAACCGCCGGGCTCCAGCCGCCGCTCGAGGCAATCGTGTCGCAGGACAAGCGGCGCGACGCGCCGATGACGAAAGACGCAGCCGTGTCGACCGGTGCCACCAATGCAGCTCGCACGCGACGACTGCCGAGCGCTTCACAGACGACCGAGCCGGTAATCACTTTCAGCCCGAGGCTATCGGCACGTGCCAGTACACCCTGCCCGGGCTCACCTCGCGCATCGACGATGGCAACGACTTCCCGTCCGGATTCATGCCAGTCGAACGCACACTGATAGCCGCCATCGTTACCGGTGGCAACGACCAGCGCCGAACCGGGGACCACGGCGAAACGACGAATGTAGTGCGATACCGAGGAGGCGGTCATGCAACCCGGCAGGTCATTGTTGGCAAAGACCAGCGGTCGCTCGTGTGCGCCACTGGCGAGCACGACCGACGCGGCTCGGACACGATGCATGCGTTGACGTGTTGCCGCGACCGCAGCGGCATGCAAGGCATGGTCGCCGCGCCGTTCACGTATCGTCACGAAGCCATGATCGTGGTAACCGAAGGCTGTCGAGCGCGGCAAGAGCGTTACATCGTCCTGGCTCGCGAGTTCCGCTACGACACCGGCGACCCAATCCATCGGCGTCTGACCGTCGATCGTCTCGTCTGCCTGCAGGAGCGATCCACCGAACTCGGCACGTTCGTCGACGAGCATGACGCGAAGCCCTTTTGCGGCCGCAGCACGGGTCGCCGCAAGGCCGGCTGGCCCACCTCCAACCACGAGTACGTCGACATGGTGATTGACATGATCGTAAGCATCAGAATCGACCGCTTCAGGTGCGCGGCCCAGGCCCGCTGCCTTGCGGATGAACCGCTCGTAGGTTTCCCAACGCGACCTCGGGAACATGAAGGTCTTGTAGTAGAAGCCCGGCGTCATCAGATGCCCGGCCAGCTTGCCGACCAGTCCCATGATGTCGAATTCTGCACTCGGCCACCCGTTGACCGGCTCGGCCACGAGCCCGTCGTAGAGACACTGCTCGGTTGCCTTGATGTTCGGTACGGTCGACGCGGCCTCTTTGCCAACCCGAGTGCCGACTTGCATTATGGCATTGGGCTCTTCGACACCGGCGCACATGATCCCGCGCGGTCGCCCGTACTTGAAGCTTCGGCCAACGATGTCGATACCGTTCGCGAGCAGGGCTGACGCCAGCGTATCGCCTGCGAACCCGCTTAGCGGACGGCCGGCATATGTGAAATTACAGGCGCGATCACGGTCGATACGCCCACCAGAGGCGAGCCGGTTGAATTGCCGGACGCCCAATGGATGTGGACGCGGATTTGATTGGCTCACGACGTGCGTCCCGGGTCGAGATTCTCGCCGATGCGGTAAGTCCCCAGAATCTCGTAGCTTGCCGTGTCGCGGGCGATATTGAAGTGCTTGCGACAACCGGCCGCGTGCACCCAGAGTTCACGGTGCAGCCCCCGCGGGTTGTCGCGGAAGTACAGGTAGTCTCCCCATTCCGCATCGCTGCAGGTAGCGGGATCAGAGGGGCGCAGGATGTGCGCCTGGCCGGCGGCATGAAATTCTTCTTCGGCACGCGATTCATCACAATACGGACAGTGAATGAGGAACATCAGTGGGCTACTCCAGCTGCGCCGTGCTCGTCGATCAACGCACCGCTTGCAAAACGCTCGAGATCGAACGGACGCGTCAGATCATTCACCTGCCCCGTCGCGAGCATGTCGGCGAACACGTGGCCTGAACCCGGGGTCGCCTTGAAGCCGCCGGAGCCCCAGCCACAATTGAAGAACAGGTTCTCGACCGGTGTCTTCGAGATGATCGGGCAGGCATCGGGCGTTGTGTCGACGATGCCACCCCATTGCCGATTCATGTGCACCCGGCTGACGAAGGGAAACAGTTCGACGATAGCCTGCATGGTGTGTTCGATGACCGGGAACGAACCCCGCTGGCCGTAGCCCACGTAGCCGTCGATACCCGCACCGATCACCAGATCGCCCTTGTCGGACTGCGACATGTAGCCATGCACGGCATTCGACATGACGACGGTATCGAGGATGGGTTTTATCGGCTCCGATACATAGGCCTGCAGTGGATGCGATTCGATCGGCAGGCGAAAGCCCGCCATGCCGGCAAGCACGCCGGAGTTGCCCGCGGTCACACAACCGATTCGACCGGCGTCGATGCGTCCGTGCTGGCGGGTCTCGACGCCAACGGCAACTCCCTGTTCGACGAGCACGTCGGTGACTTCGCACTGCTGGATGATGTCGACTCCCAGCGCATCCGCCCCGCGTGCATAACCCCAGGCAACGGCATCGTGGCGGGCGACCCCGGCACGCGGTTGCCACGACGCGCCAAGGACCGGATAACGTCGACTCTTGCCGACATCGAGCAACGGACAGTGCCGCTTGCACTCCGCGGCGTCGATGACCCGGCCATCGATACCGTTCAATCGATTGGCATTGACCCGTCGCTCGATGTCACGCATGTCCTGCAGGTTGTGGCCGAGATTCATGACGCCACGTTGGCTGAACATGACGTTGTAGTTGAGTTCCTGACTGAGCCCTTCCCACAACTTCATGGCGTGTTCATACAGGCGTGCGGCTTCATCCCAGAGATAGTTGGAGCGCACGATGGTGGTGTTGCGCCCGGTATTGCCGCCGCCGAGCCAGCCTTTCTCGATGACCGCCACTGCGAGTTGCGGCTGGGCTTTCGCCAGGTAGTAGGCGCTTGCCAGGCCATGCCCACCGGCCCCCACGATCACTACGTCGTAGCGGGACCGGGGCTTTGGACTCCGCCACATGCGGGGCCAATGCTCCTGATGCCGAAGTGCCTCCCTGACGAGGCCGAATGCCGAGTAGCGCTTCATGTCGTGCAGTGATTCCCGGGGAGCGGATCTGATTCTGCGAGGTGTGGTGAACGCTTCGCGGCACATGCGTTCAGCCAGCTGGATCGACGACATTGTGCGCCGAGCCGCAAACAGGAACCCGACATCAAGCGCCTGTTTCTTGTCATTTTGCGACTTAAAGGTGAATATGCGACAACCGCACTCGTTTGCGTCTTGCTCGATTGATGTCGGACATGCATCACATCCAACCCTCGGCTAATAACGTGGACGTTCCCGAGCCGGTTCGCAGCACAACCGGTGTCCTGTTCATTCTGCAGCCCCATTTCTCACTGCTCACTTTCAGCGGAGCCGCTGATGCTCTGGTCACCGCCAACCTGGTCTGTGGCAACGACCGCTACCGGGTCGACAGCATCAGTTGCGCGGCCTCCCCGGTCATCAGCGACATCGGCATTTCGCTCGCCGTGGAAAGCCCCGGGGAGCTGAGTGCCCACGACCTGCCCGCGCCCTCACTCGATGGCATCGACCTGGCCTTCGTCTGCGGAGGCTATCGATGCAGCGTCGAAGAGGATCCTGCACTGAGTCGATTGCTGCGCCAGGCGAACGAACGCGGCATTGCACTCGGAGGCCTGTGGAATGGCGCAGTCGCCCTTGCGCATGCCGGCCTGCTCGATGGCCACGACTGTACCGTGCACCCGGAAGATCGTGCCTCGCTCGGGAGGCGGTTTCCGAAGCTTCGTATTCGTCGTCGCGCCGTGGTGGTTGATCGGAACCGGTTCTCGGCCGCCGGTCCCGGCAGCGCGCTCGAACTGATGCTGGCATTGATCACGCGCCGTGAAGACTCGGCGACCTCCCGTGCGGTGCGCGACATCCTCGTGGCCGATGCTCAGGGAAACGGCGATGCAGCCTTTGCCGAGGACGACGAACGCTCGCTGCCTCCAGCGCTTTCCTCGGCACTCGAGCTCATGCGCAACAACCTCGATGAACCCTTGTCGCGCAAAGATCTCGCCTTTCATGTCGGCCTGTCTGCACGCTCGCTCGAACGCTTGTTCAATCACGGCCTCGGCGTGAGTCCGGCCCGGCACTATCTCGATCTGAGGCTGCAGCGAGCGGCAGAACTCCTCAACGCTGGCGGGCGCAGCATTGCCGAAGTGGCAGATGCCTGCGGGTTCGCCGACACAGCGCCCTTCAGTCGCTCCTTTGCCCGACATTTCGGGTTCTCGCCACGTGCCTGGCGGAGACGTGCCCGAAATCAGCGGGTCCGATAGCTTGCCGACACCAGTCCGGTGCCGATGAGGCAGGCCAGACCCATGGCCGCGTAGCCTGCGGTTCCCACAGACTCGAACAGGACACCCGACAAGGCGGTGGCGAGCGCCATTGCACCCGCACCGAAGGTCGCACCCAGTGAGTGACCGCGAGCGGCGTCGATCTCCGCCACATGTCGCGAGATGAAGGTTGCCGTTGCGACATACATCAAGCCGAAAGTCAGTGCGTGCAGGCACTGAGCGGCAATGAGCAGCGGCAACGCCGTCGTGGTCGCCGTCACCGCCCAGCGGACGACTCCGGCAGCGCCCGCAACCATCAGACAGGCGCGGGCGGAGTAGCGCGAACCGATCGATGCGAACGCCCACATCAACGCGATCTCGGCAATGACTCCGACGCTCCAGAGGACGCTGCCGAGCGTCTCGCCAATGCCTGCCTGCGTCCAGACGAGCAGACCGAATGTGTAGAAGAATGCATGCGACGCATTGATGAGTGCGGCACCACCGAGCGTCAGCAGGATTTCCGGTCTATACAGCGAAGTCGCGGCAGGCGAAGGCGCCATGGGCGACGGTGCGGCCGTCGTCTGGCCGGCACCGGAAGTGGGCTGCTCCAGCGCATCGAGAGGGGTTCCCGCTTCGTTCGGAACGACCGGCAAGCCGCGCGCCGTGACCAGGCGCAAGACGCTACCACCGATCAGCACCGCCAGGAATGCTCGAATGCCGAGATGTTCGTAGAGCAGGCCGGCGAGCATGATCGCGATGACGAAGCCGACCGAGCCAAACAGACGCAGACGCGCCCAGTCGGTGCCTTGACGGCGAGCCACACCCAGTGCAAGCGCGTCGGTCGCAGGCATCAACGCGTGCATCAAGAGGCCGGCCAGGGTCCAGAGTGCGAGAATCGATGCGGTCGTATCGGCAACGAGCATGAGCACGTGCAGCCCGAGCACACTGACGTTCAGGATGACGAGGCCGCGGCGACGATCCCCGAGCCTGTCGAGCAGGCGGCCGATGGCGACCGTCGTCAGGATCATGACCAGCGAGGGCGCAGCGACGATGATGCCGATCATGCCGGGTGAAACGGCGCGGGCATCGAGCCACAACACGAGAAAAGGTGCAACGCTGCCGATCGCCGCGAAGGAACAGGCATAGTAGAGGGCGACGCGGCGCTCGGCAGAGCGTGTCAACATGAGGGAAGGAGCATGAGCGAGTACACGAGATGAACTTGTTGATCATCGGCGCCGCCGGCATGCTGGGCCGTCGCCTGGGCGAACAGCTGGCCAATGAGGGAGCACTGGGTGGCAAGGAGATCATGCGCCTTGCACTGTCGGATGTCGTTGCGCCGACCGTACCAACGGCCTGGAAGGGTGCGGCCAGCGCAGACGTCGTCGATCTGTCGGCTCCGGGCGTCGCCGCACGACTGGTTGCGCAGCGACCGGACGTCATCTTTCATCTGGCCGCCGTCGTGTCAGGCGAAGCCGAGCAGGACTTCGTCAAGGGATATCGCATCAACCTGGATGGCACGCGCGAATTGTTCGAAGCCATCCGCCAGGTGGGTGACGACTATTGCCCGCGCGTCGTTTTCAGTTCGTCCATTGCGGTCTTCGGCGCGCCGTTCCCGACCGAGGTGGCCGATGACTTTCACACCACGCCAATGACCAGCTACGGTACACAGAAGGCAATGGGCGAATTGCTGCTTGCCGATTACACCCGTCGAGGCCACTTCGACGGCGTCGGGCTCAGGCTGCCCACGGTCTGCATACGACCGGGCAAGCCGAACCTTGCCGCTTCAGGATTCTTTTCGAATATTCTCCGCGAACCGATCCACGGAAGCACCGCGGTTCTTCCGGTCAAGGACACGGTTCGCCACTGGTTTGCCAGCCCACGAACCGCCATTTCGTATCTCTTGCACGCGGCCACCATCGATGGCACTCGAATCGGTCCGCGACGGACACTCTCGATGCCGGGCCTGTCGGCGACAGTTGCCGAACAGATCGATGCGCTTCGACGCGTAGTCGGCGCCGATGCGGTCAAGCTCATCCGACAGGAACCGGACCCGATCATCGCCGGCATCGTCGCGAACTGGCCGGAAGCCTTCGACACAGCAAGAGCAACCGAACTCGGCTTCGCTGCCGAAACCAGCTTCGATGACATCATTCAGGTCTATCTCGATGATGATTTCGAACAGGCAAACCGTGGTCGGATTCAAGAGCCAGCGTAGTGATGCCACAACGTGATTTCGACAGGCTCGTCAACATCGCGTTGACGCACCACATGTTTCCGCCCGCAGGCCGGATTGACACCTGCCGAAGCGCGAACCGCGGCACAGCAAGCTTCCTCTTTTTCGGCATACCCGACATCCCGGAACAAATGTGACTGCAACACGCGCCCGTCCGGCATACACTCACCGCAAAGATTGCGTACTCATGGAGGGCCTCATGACCTTGTCGCGTCGATTCGGTGCCGTAGCAGATAAACGAATGAGAGCTCGAAGCCGAGTCACTCCTGGCGGCATGCGTGCCTCGCTTTCCACAGGTTTCGTGGTAGCGCTTGTGGTGATGGCCAGCGGCGCCCAGGCCCAGCAGCCGTTCGACGTCGCGTTACGGGAAGGACTGCTCTCCATTCGCGCCAACAATGCGTCGCTGCTCGAACTGACCGAGGCCATCAGTGACGAGACCGGTGTCAGGTTCGTCATTACCGGAAATACCGATCAGACGGTCACGGCCGACATTCTCGACGAGCCGGTGGACCGTGCCGTCACCCAGCTCACACCCAACTACATGGTCGTGCGCGACGGCAGCGGCGAGGATGCCGAGGTCATCGAGGTGGTCTTGATGCTCGATGATGCCGCCAGCAGCAGCTCGGGAAGCGACGGCGGGTTCCTGCCGAGCGGTGCGCCGGCCGAGGAAGTGATCGCCGACGATCAGCTGATGAATCCCGAGGGCCAGAGTGACGATCTCAAGGTCGAGGGCGCCGCGGACGAAGGCGAGCAGATCGGCTTCGATGCCAACGGCCAGCCAATCGGCCCGGACGGTCTGCCTGTCCAGCCCGAAGGCCTGCCACTTGACGGGCAGGAAGCCGGCGACCTGCAGGCCCAGTAGAACGCGAAATCACGTCGCTATACGACGACTCCCTGTTGGCGCGAGCGCCGACCGAGGATCACGGCCAGTAGCACGAGGACGCTCCCTTTGGAAAAGCTGCCGGCCTGCGCCCCCGCGGTCGCATCGGCCTGCGGTGTGTCGAGAAAGCGCTGATCGCGCGCGCTACCCCTCTGCACGACATCACCCGAGGCTGCGGCAAGCGTGGGCTTGCCGGTGACACCACCGAGGTTGTCCGCGCTATCGACATCGTGCGTCTTCGAGCGGACATCCGCCTGCAGGTCGCGCAGTTTCATCGGCGTATCAAATGCGACTGTCAGTTGTACAGAGGCATTGCCGTCGAGGCGCGGTAGCCAACAGATGATCGACTCTGACTCGCTGTCGCATTGCCATTCGCCGTCATCGGTAACGCTTGCATTCAGCCCATCGCCAGCGAGGCTCAGAACGATAGCGTGTGCACCCTGCGAATGCTCGTTGGTCACGTACAGAGTCGCTTCGGACGCGGCTTCCGCATTGTCGGCCTGAATGTCCAGAGCGATGTCACTGGCATAGAGCCGCGCGATCGCGCTGATATCGCCCATGCTCGGCGCATCGCGCTGACCCATGTTCGATCCTTGACTCAACGTTATGGGTTCTATCGTCGGATGGCCATCGCGCGAGAAGTTGCTCGGACCGTAGTGCATGATCGAATCGAGATCGTAAGGGCCGATCAGCCGTGTATCGGGCGGTGCGACGGCAAAGTTATGTTGCTTCTCCGCCAGGATGCGATCCCAGTTGATGCGGATGTGCTGATCGCGATCGGCTCGGGTGTGCTCGTGCTCGAGACCGAGCGCATGCCCGATTTCATGCATGACACTGCCGCCGGTGCAATGATCGCCAATCCAGACTTCCTGCCTGCCGCCCTGGCGCCCGACCCACGACGCGCAGCCGGGGCCGGTCTGAAAGATGAGATGGTCCGTCGGTGCCACTGCCGGCTCGACCCGTGTCAACGTGATCGTGGAAACCGTGTTCCAGACGAGCACGGCATCCTCGATCGCACGTTCCGCCCACGCCGAGAGCGAACCGTCGAGGACGTAAGGGACCTCGCCATGCTGCCAGAGACCCGACTGCCCGTCGAGGCCAACCGCGCGCATCGCGAGTCGCGGTCCGACGAGGATGTCACCCTCGATGACTTGCAAGCGGCTGTTGTCGGATTCCTCTGCAGCAGGGCTGCCGGCAATCAGCGGATCTGCAGCCTGCGAATAGGCCGGGTCGGCCGAACCGAGCGTCGTGGTCGACGCCTGACCCCAACCGGTCGACGCCACCATGAGGACACCCGCGAGCGCACAACGGCAGGCGACCGCTTTGCGGCGATTGATAAGGCTAACCATTGCCGGCTATCGGCGGGCAATGGCCGGGATTGATCACGACGGACAACCACTCGACAAATTCGTCTCGCATTCGTGAGCAAATTCACACTCCGGGCCAATCAAGCCTGTCGCGGGTTACACTTCCGCCCCATTTCAAGACCCGGACGGAATTTCGCCAGTGAGCCTCAGAATCAACGATATCGCCCCCGACTTCACGGCGAACACGACCCTGGGGGAGATCAGCTTTCACGACTGGATAGGTGACGGCTGGGCCGTGCTGTTCAGTCATCCGAAGGATTTCACACCGGTCTGCACCACGGAGCTCGGTGCCGTCGCGCACTTGCTGCCCGAGTTCGAGAAACGCAACACGAAGGTCATTGGTCTGAGCGTCGATCCGGTCGACAACCACGCCCAGTGGGCGAAAGATATCGAAGAGACTCAGGGCGCCAAGGTCAACTTCCCGATGATCGGGGATACCGACCTGGCCGTTGCCAAGGCGTATGACATGTTCCCTGCCGACGAAAGCGGTACGTCGACGGGCCGCACGGCGATGACCAACGCCACCGTGCGGTCGGTCTACATCGTGGGCCCGGACAGGAAGATCAAGTTGATTCTCACCTACCCCATGACCACCGGTAGAAATTTCCAGGAAATACTTCGCGTCCTCGATTCGATGCAATTGACGGCTGAGCACAAGGTTGCTACGCCAGCAGATTGGCGCGACGGGGAAGATGTCATCGTGGTCTCCGCAGTCTCGGACGAAGACGCCGAAAAACAGCACCCCGGTGGATTGCGCAAGCTCAAGCCCTACCTGCGATACGTGGCGCAGCCCGGCAAGTGACAGCGGGGTATCAGCGATTCGCGAGACGCGGCAGCTTGTTCACGATCATCGCACCGAGCTCCTCGACCGACATGCGGGTGCTGTTCAGAAACGGCACTCGATTCGACCGGAACAGGCTTTCGGCTTGCGCTATTTCGCGCTGACACGTCGCGGCGTCTGCGTAATTCGTTCCCGGCAGCCGCTCATGGCGTATCTGCAACAGGCGAGTCGGATCGATGGTGAGGGCAAACATCTTCTCGCGATAGGGCGCGAGTGCCTCTGGCAAGGTACGACGGCCGAGTTCCTCGCCCGTCAACGGGTAATTGGCAACGAAGATGCCGTAGTGCAACGACAGGTAGAGCGAGAGAGGTGTCTTTCCACAACGTGAAACACCAACGATGATCAATTCAGCGCGGCCGTATTGTTCTATCGATAGACCGTCG
>Ga0079202_10000709_pt1 | contig 11611 bp, 11 predicted proteins | sample PorBlaBluebeHill_FD_68601 | JGI IMG/M metagenome (GOLD analysis project Ga0079202, IMG submission 68601) | Marine algae microbial communities from Blueberry Hill - Blueberry Hill, Maine | ecosystem: Host-associated > Algae > Red algae > Blade | place: USA: Blueberry Hill, Maine
TGATGGAGTGCGAGGTCAAGCGCTAACAGGCCGCCAACTGAACACCCCATAAACGCGGGGCGGTCGAGTCCCAGAGCGGCCGCGAGAGCAACCGGCACCTGGCGTAAGAAATCACCGGTCAGCTTGTACGGCTCATCCCACCATCGCCGCCCGGTCGGAGGAATCGACTTGCCGTGAAACGGCAGGTCGTAGGCAATGAGGCGAAAGTGATCGGTGATCGCCCGGTTCTCGAACAGATGACGCCATTGCAAGCCGTGTGAGCCGGCCGTGTGTTGCAGCAAGAGCGGTATGCCGGTGCCAGCTTCTTCGTAGTACAGGCGGTGATCGAGCCCGCCGAGCTCGACATGAACGTAGCGGCCCGTCGGAGCATCGTGGGAACCAGAGCTGGCGGCAGTCGCAACCGTGTGCGGCGCAGCTGCGCCTGGAGTGCGAAGCAACTCGGTCAATCGCTCGGTAGCCGGAAGGTACTGCCACCACAACAACGGGTCGGCGTCGAGTTCGAGCCCGAGATGCACCATTGTCGAAATGGTGTTGGCCCTGCGAGGCGGCACAATTTGCAGCATGGGGGCCCACACCTCATCGGTACCAATGAGCGAGATCACACCGGGACCAGCATCGGGAACACCTGCCACCGCTGCCCCGTCGGCGATCGCCACCCCGCTGAGCGTGTCGCCCATCGTGATCCGGTAGCCGCCGGTCCAGTAGCGAACGGCGAGCATGAACTCGCCATCAGCCGAACACCGATCGGCAATCACCTGCGGAGTCAGTTTGTTCATCTCCAGAACCTAGATCGAAAGCGCTCGCTGGAGTAGCTGCCAGCAACGAGCCGGCCAGCTGAACACTTACCAACATGGGCAGCGATGCACCTAAGCCGAGCAAAGATGCCACTTTCGCAATGTTGCAACGATGAACAGAAGATGCAGAGCGAACCTGTGAATCAGTTCGCCTGCACCTCAACCCAGGCATCAGCGCCGCAGTGAAATCAGTTCGGTATTGTCCGGGCTGCCATGAGAGAGTGATGCCATGACGAGCGTTGAAACTGCGACCGGACCCATTGATGGCACCGCCCTCGGGAGAGTGCTCATGCACGAGCACGTCTTTGTGATCTCTACCGAGATCCAGCAGAACTACCCCGAGGAGTGGGGCGACGACGATGTTCGCATCGCCGACGCCGTCACCCGACTCAACGAACTCAAGGGCGCTGGCATCGACACGATCCTGGACCCGACGGCGATCGGTCTCGGCCGTTACATCCCTCGGATTGCCAAAGTCGCAGCTCAAACTGACCTGAACATCGTGGTCGCAACCGGGCTGTATACGTTCAACGAGTTGCCTCACTACTACCTTCGCCGCCTACCCAAGCCTGGCGAAGTCGATGCCATGACCACCCACTTTGTTGGCGACATCACCAACGGCATTGCTGACACCGGCATCAAGGCTGCCGTGATCAAGTGTGCGACCGACAAGCCCGGCCTGACACCCGATGTCGAGCGCACGCTGCGGGCTTGTGCGCAAGCCCACCGCGAAACCGGGGCACCAATCACCACCCACACCAACGCCGAAATGCGGCGAGGGCTCGAACAGCAAGACGTCTTCGAATCCGAAGGCGTCGATTTGTCGCGCGTCGTTATTGGACATTGCGGAGACACAGCCGACTTGGACTACCTAAAGGAGATTGCCGATCGAGGCAGTTACCTGGGCATGGACCGGTTCGGCATCGATGGCTATCTGCCTACGATCGAACGCACCGCAGTGGTCGCTGAACTTTGCCGCCAGGGCTACGCCGATCGCATGGTGCTGAGCCACGATGCATCGTGTTACATCGACTGGATCGCGGGCGAAGTCCCCATGGGTGAACTCCCTGACTGGCACTACCTGCACATCAGCCACGATGTGCTGCCGGCACTCCTCGAACAAGGGGTTACCCAGCACCAGATCGACACCATGCTGGTAGACAACCCTCAACGTTTCCTGGAATCACACGCACAAGGCAGTTACTAACCCCTATGGACCTCATCATTATTCGCCATGGCGAACCGGATCTCACCGGCGACGACTTGAGCGATCCGCCGCTGACCGACCTCGGGCAACGCCAAGCCGTGGCTACGGCACAGCACCTGGCAGCAACAACGCTCGATGCGGTATACGTCAGCCCGCAGCGACGGGCGCAGCAGACTTCGGTTCCAGTGCTGGGCGAGCGCGGACTCACACCCGTGACCGATGAACGGATCGCCGAGTTCGACTACGAACTTGGCAGCTACATCACGCCCGCCACCTTCGAAGGAATGACCCGGGAAGAGGCAATGGTGCTGCTCGAGGAATATCAGGGTCCCGCCTTCCAAGAACGGGTGCTTGCTGGCTTCGGCGACATCATCGCTGCGAATCCCGGCAAGACCGTGGCCGTTGTCTGTCACGGCGGTGTCATCAACGCGGTCGCGCGAGATGTGCTCGAAGCCAAGCAACCGCTATCGCCGCATCACGCCTCGGTGACACGCGTGGCTGCGTCACGCTCGGGTGTCCGAAGTCTCACGACCTTCAACGAGCACCACTGGCTCATCGGCCTCTGAACCAGCAGCCAGTTTGGCTCGGGTCATCGAAGCCGCCAGCTGAGGTTGGTTGCAAAGCCTGTCCTTACGTAGGCCGCGCCCTTCCAGATGCAGGCTAAGCGAAGTCTCAAGAACCTCTCGCGGCTCAAGATTTCTGAGCCACGAGCCAGGCCACGCCATCGCCTTCGCCATGCCCGAGGAAGGCGAGGCCGGCAAACGCTTCGACCAACTCTCCCGGCTTGGCACGAAATCGTCCGGGCTTTGCCCCTACTTCGCTCAATGCTGCAACAGCAATCAGGCCGCGAGGTTTCAGCCGATCGATGAGCGGTTGGTCCAACTCCGGGTCACGGAACATGTTGCACACCGCCAGGTCGACCGGTGGCCCCGTCGGCAATCCGTAGTCGAGGTCAGCGACTTCGAATACGCATCGCTCAGCAACCTTGTAGTGCTGGGCGAGCTGTGTGGCTTGCTCGACGGCCACCGCCGACACATCGAACCCCCGCACAGTGGCGCCTTGCTGAGCAAGCCAGACCGAGAAATGCCCAGCCCCACTCGCAGTCTCGAGCACGTCGCGTGCCGCAGCGAGCACTTGGGCGAAGGGCATAAATCGCTCGGGTAGTTGCGGCTCGCCACCGGGATCTGAGATCGACCGATAGCGGTCATCCCAGTGGTCCCGATCCTCGCGTGCCATCACAAGACTCTACGACTACCTCGGGTGGCGGACTGGTACCGCCGACCTGCTACCGGAACCCGACAACCGGATGAGGTGCGTATGGCGCTTTGAGAGCGGCGACTTCTTCGTGGCTGAGCTTAATGTCGGGTGCAGCCACGGCATCCTCGAGGTGCTTAGGTTTGGTCGCACCCACGATTGGCGAAGTCACATAGGAATCCGGTGCTGCCACGGTGCAAGGCGACCAGTCACTCATGGTCAATGCACTCGCCTGCTTCGACCACCGGTCATTTAACTAGGCGTGGCTGAGGGTTCGACCTCAGGCCAACGCGCTGGGCTCGCATGTGGTGAACTGGCAGACTGGCCGCATGGAGCAGATCGATCCACAGCAGTACGACGCGGGTGCCGCAGACTTTGTCGCCCATATGGAGGGCCAGCCGTACAACGTTCTGTATGAACGTCCGGCGATGCGTTCACTTGTCGGCGATGTAGCTGGCCTGCGCGTGCTCGATGTTGCCTGCGGTGCCGGTTCGTTTAGTCAGGAAATGTTCGACGAAGGGGCGAAGGTAACGGCCTGCGACGGGTCGAGCGAGATGCTTCAGATCGCTCGCGATCGAATCAGCCGCGACATCAGTCTTCATCATCAGGACTGCTCGGACTCTTTCGATTGGGCTACCGACGCGTCGTTCGATCTGGTTGTCATGTCGCTCGCATACCACTACCTGAACGATCACGCGTCGTTCCTGCGAGAGATGCACCGAGTGCTGAGCAACGACGGTGCGCTGGTGATCAGCACGCATCACCCAATCGATGACTGGCGCCGCCTCGACGGCCCCTACTTTGCGACCGAACTCAACACCGATACGTGGGCTGTTGCGGGCCAAGATGTCGTGTCGTGGCGCATGCCACTCAGCGCCATAACCGGCCATTTCTACCAGGCCGGCTTCGTGATCGAACAGCTGATTGAGCCCCGGCCAAGCGAAGCACTTGCCAGCGCAGCGCCTGGGGTTGCGGCCAAGCTCGAAGACTGTCCTGCCTTCATTCTGTTTCGACTCCTCAAGCGCACCTAGGCCCGCCGCCCACCCGCCGTCTAGTGAGATGACTACCGAAGTTGTCGCTGCGGGTGGCATTCTGGACCGATGGCTGAGTTCACCGACGTGTTGCAAGAGACCCTGGGCGAGATCGACTTTGACCCTCGCGAACTTAAAGCGAAGTATCTCGAAGAGCGCGACAAACGGTTCCGCACCGACCACAACGAGCAGTACATCGAGGTCACTGGGGACTTCTCCAACTACCAGGACGATCCTTACGAACAAGCACCCGATCGGGACCCGGTGTTCGATCACGCAGACATCGTGGTCATCGGCGGCGGGTTTGGCGGCCTACTCATGGGCGGACGCCTACGCGAAGCCGGCTTCGACGATGTCCGAGGGATCGAGAAGGGCGGCGACTTTGGCGGCACCTGGTACTGGAACCGCTACCCCGGCGCCATGTGCGACGTGGAGTCCTACTGCTACTTGCCGATGCTCGAAGAACTCGACTACATCCCGAAGCACAAATACTCGTTCGCTCCCGAGATCATGGAGCACTCAAAGAACATCGCCCGGCACTACAACCTGTACGAGAACGCGCTGCTTTCGACAGCGGTGACCCACATGCAGTGGAACGAAGAACACAGCCATTGGGTCATTGAGACCGACAAGGGCGACCGCATGACCGCCCGCGCTGTCGCCATGGCCGCTGGTCCACTGAACCGGCCCAAGCTCCCAGCGATCAAGGGCATCAACGACTACCGGGGGCATACGTTCCACACGAGCCGGTGGGACTACGACTACACCGGCGGCTCCAACGAGGGCGCCCTTGACGGTCTGGCCGACAAGCGGGTGGGCATCATCGGGACTGGCGCCACCGCAGTCCAGTGCGTGCCGCACCTGGGGGCATCAGCAAAGGAGCTTTACGTCTTTCAACGAACGCCGTCGTCGATCGATGTGCGCAACAATCGCGAGACACCTCCCGACTTCGCCGAGAGCCTTGAGCCCGGCTGGCAGTACGACCGCATGGCCAACTTCAACAAGCTGGTGACTGGCGCGGATCAGGAGTACGACCTGGTCAACGACGGGTGGACCGACATCTTCCGCAACCTCACCGGTGTCGCCGCCAAGACTGCATCCAAGAAGCTCGGCCGCAGGCTTACCAAAGCCGAGCGGGGCGAGCTCATGGAGATGGCCGACTACCGCAAGATGGAAACCATTCGGCGCCGGGCCCAAGAGATCGTCGACGACCCCGAGGTCGCCGAGGCGCTCAAGCCCTACTACCGCCAGTTCTGCAAACGGCCCTGCTTCCACGACGAATACTTGCCAACGTTCAACCGCCCGAACGTGCACTTGGTCGATACCCAGGGCGAAGGCGTGCAGGAGTTCACCGAGACCGGACTGATCGCCAACGGCGAGCACTACGAACTCGATGTCATCATCTTCGCCACCGGCTTCGAGGTCGGCACCAGCTACACCCGCCGCGCCGGCTACGACATTGTGGGTCGCAATGGCGAGAAGCTCAGCGAGAAGTGGGCGCACGGTCTTCGCACGCTGCATGGCCTGCAAACCACCGGCTTCCCCAACGCCTTCTTTATGGGATTCACCCAAGGAGCGGTGACCGTGAACGTTCCCCAGACGCTTAACGAGCAGGCAGTCCAGATCGCGTACATCCTTGACAAGGTCCGCGAACAGGGCGGCGCCACCGTCGAGGCAACCGCCGAAGGCGAACAAGCCTGGGTCGATGAGATGCTGTCTAAGGCTCATTACGGCGCCAAGTTCCGGGCGCAATGCACGCCGGGCTACTACAACAACGAAGGCGCCGAAGAGAATCCGAACGGCTTCTTCAGCTCAAACTATGGAGCCGGTCCTGTTCGATTTTTTCAGATCCTCGACGACTGGCGCCAAGCTGGAGACCTCGACGGCTGCTCGGTTACCTAGGCGCTATCAGCCGGCATCGGCGACGGCTTCGGCCCGAAACTTGCCGTCGTCGCCATAGACCGTGCCGCGATCATCGGCCGCATACAGCCGGTTCTCTGAACTCACAAAGCCGCCGCAGTTCTGCAACACGTTGACCATCTTGGCGTAGTTCGGGTGATCGAAGTGGTCGGCAAGACTCTGAGGATCTGTCCACAACTCATAAACCTGGATGTGGGTGGGCTCAGCTGGGTCAGCGCCGAAACAATAGGCCAGGCAACCCGGCTCGTCGTCTCGAGTTGCCTTCTGTACCGGCGCTGTCAGGGTCACCGCATTGTCACGGTCAGCTTCGGTCTCAAACGACAGGGTGGCAGTCACGATGATCATCGATGGCACCGTAGCTCGCCGCCCACGTTCGTCTTTCTTCGAACAGGTGACCTAGGGCAGGCTGGCGTGGGCTGCCTCTAGCAGGGCGACCGCCCGAGGGTCACTGGCGATGCCACCGCCCATCTGGTTCATGACGTAGCCGAAACTCATCCCGGTGGCTGGATCTGCAAAGCCGAGTGACCCGCCAGCGCCGTAGTGGCCAAAGGCTCCATCTTGGGTGAGCACCAGTTCGTCGCAGTGCAACATGAAGCCATAACCAAAGCGTGTTGGCAATACGAGAGACTCGTCGGGTCCAACAACACGCTCGGCCCGCACCGTTTCTACCGTGTCGGTTTCGAGCAGGCGCACGCCATCGACCTCGCCGATCGTTGCCGCATACATCCGGGCAACCGAGGCTGCGTTGGTTACGCCATTGGCTGCGGGAACCTCGCTGGCGCGAACTTGGCGGGTGTTAAAGGGGTCAACGCCGCCCTTGGGGGCGAATGCGCCGTCCATCATGAGCGCCCGGCCACCGTTGGTACCTGGACCAGCGATCTTGCGCATGAGTTCGAGTTCCTTGCCCGATGGACGACCAGCTCCTCGGAGCCGAGCAACCCGCCATTCCTGATCTTCGGGCAGGCCAATCCAGAAGTCCAACCCAAGTGGCCGAGCAACTTCTTCGGCAAAGAACGTACCGACGGTGCGACCATCGACCCGGCGCACCAGTTCGCCGGCAAGCCAGCCGTAGGTTAGGGCGTGATAGCCGTGGGTCGTGCCCGGTTCCCAAAGCGGAGCTTGGGCGCCGAGCGTGGCAACGACTGGCGTGACCTTCAGAATCTCTTCGAGTGAAAGGGGCGGCTCGGCATAGATCAAGCCGGCTTGGTGGCTCATGAGTTGACCGACGGTGATGGCTTCTTTTCCGGCAGCGGCGAACTCTGGCCAGTACGTGGCGACTGGTTCGTCGTAGTCAAGCTTGCCGGCTTGGGCCAACATGGCGACACAGATAGCCGTGGCACCCTTTGTGGTTGAGAACACCACGATTGCTGACTCTTCTCGCCACGGTTCGTTGGTCTTGTGATTGGCCGCGCCACCCCACAGGTTCACCACCTGCTCGCCTTGCACATATACAGAAACTGAGGCACCCGTCTCATTGCGATCAGCAAAATTGTCAACGAACGTTTCGGCAACGGCCTCGAAACCGTCGGCCACCGTTCCGTGGACCCCGCCATGTTGCTGCAACCAATCACTCATGTAATCAACAGTAGGTGCGAACGAGCTCGCAACAAGAAGTGAGCCACCTTTCGGGCACTCACCGAGTTGTTCGCATTCCGCCAGTTTGTGCCGCGGCTGCCGTGTGCTTCATGATTCTGTAGCGACCTAGCGCCAATCAGGAGATCGTCATGAAGGCAGCTGTACTTAACCAGATCCCAGGTGAGCTGGTCATCGAAGATGTCTCGATCGACAAGCCCGGACCGAACGAAGTTCTGATCCAGACGGTGCACGCTGGTCTTTGCCATAGCGATTTGCATTTCATGGAAGGCCATTGGGAGACGAAACTGCCAGCCGTTATGGGTCATGAGTCGGCTGGCATCGTGCAAGCGGTTGGTGAAGACGTTGCCTACGTTAAGCCTGGCGACCGGGTCATCACGTGCCTGTCATTGTTCTGCGGCACCTGCAACATGTGCCTGACCGGACACCCAAACGTGTGCACAAATCTGCGGGCGGTTGGTCGACCCAAAGGCGCCGCTCCCCGACTCACGAACGCTGCGGGCGAAGGTCTCGCCCAGTTCGCCCGGCTTGGCGGATTCGCCGAAGAGATGCTCGTGCACGAGAACGCCGTGGTCAAGGTCCGCGAAGAAATGCCCCTCGACAAGGCTTCGCTTATCGGCTGCGGTGTCACCACCGGCGTTGGCGCGGTCTTCCGCACCGCACGCATCGAGCCCGGATCCACGGTTGTGATCTTTGGCTGCGGCGGCATTGGCCTCTCGGCACTGCAAGGCGCTCGTATCGCTGGCGCCGGTCGCATCTTTGCCGTAGATATCACGCCCGAGAAACTCGAACTCGCCAAGCTCCTGGGCGCAACCGACATTGTGAACGGGGCCGAAACCGACATTGTTGCCCACGTGAAAGAAGCAACTGGTGGCCAGATGGCCGACTACGCGTTCGAATGCATTGGCCTCAAACAAACCGCCGAGCAAGCCTGGGCTGTCACCGGGGTGCGCGGCACTGCTGTGATCGTGGGCATGATGCCGTTCGACGCCAAGGTCGAGATCCCGGGCTATGAGATATTCATGATGGAGAAGACGCTCAAGGGTTCGATGATGGGCTCCAATGTGTTCCGCAAAGACATGCCGCAATACGTCGATATGTACCTCGACGGCCGACTCATGCTCGACGAGATGGTGAGCAAGCACATCCATCTCGACGACATCAACGAGGGCTACCAAGCCATGCAACGCCGCGAAGGCACCCGCACCGTAATTGACTTCGAGTAATCGTCGTTCGCTAGCAACCCGCAGGGTTGCCGCTCAGTAAACGGGTGTGCTCGCTCCGCTCACCACTAGCGCAAACTGCGCCCTCGCCGAAAGCGATGTTTTCGAGCCGCCACATCTACGGTCCCCCGGGCACTTGATCCTCGTCGTCGTTGGTTAGTTAGTTAGTGAAGCTGGCGATGTCGTCAAGCCCGGCGCGGTCCATGCGTACGGTGTTGATGTGGGCGTCGGGGTCTTCGTAGCCGAACGAAAGGCCAAACATGATGCCATTGTCTTCGGGGATGTCGGCGATCTCTCGAACCGCGTCGGGATAACCCGCAAGCGAGCCCTGGGCGATGCAGCCGAGGCCTTTGTCGACCATTACGAGCATCACGGTTTGCAAGAAAATTCCCATGTCAACCGCTTGGGAAAACTGAAATGTTCTTGGCATCGAGAAGAAGGCCACATGGGGTGCATCGAAGAACTCAAAGTTCTTGCGGGCAATCGCAATGCGCCCCTCTTTGTCGCCGCGCTCGACACCCATGATTCCGTAGTATCCAAAGCCGCACGCACGCCGCCGCTCCAGATACACACCTTCTATCTTGGCGTCGCCTGGCAGGTCGCGGGATTGCGCCACCCCGGCATCAAATAGTGCACAAAGCTCGTCGCGAAGGCGGTCACGAGCCTCGCCGGAGACCACCGCTATATGCCAGGGCTGGGTATTGGTGCCCGAAGCGGCCAGCCGAGAGATATCCAGCACTTCGCGGATGAGTTCTTCGGGCACCGGCTCAGGCTTATAGCCGCGAACCGAATAGCGAGTCTTCAGGACATCAGTGACATTCACGACGTCAGATGTAGCCGCAAATCGCCAGAATCACGAAATTTGCACCTCACAACTTTGGGGACTCTGCACAGGGCTTTGTGTTTCGTTCCCGCACGAAAGGTGCACGAGCCCGGTTCGTTTGCTTCGGGATGGTTGTGAAACCAAGACTTGTGCGAAACTAGGGAAGCTCGTTGTCAGACTTCAAGGAGACATCGCCACATGGACTATCTCGCCCCAACCACTGTCGCAGAAGCCGTCGACGCCTTGGCGGCATCGCCAGACTCGCGGGTCTTCGCTGGTGCCACCGACTTGATCCCTCAGATCCGGTCGGGTCGGCCCGAGCCAGGTCTCCTCGTAGACCTGAAACGGATCGACCGTTTGAATGCCGTAACCGAAGGCGACAGCAGCTGGACAATCGGCGCGGCCGTGCCAACCAGTCGGCTGACCGAGGACCCCGCCTTCGCCGGCCAGTTCCCTGGACTCAGCGAGGCAGCAGGGCTCATTGGCTCCGACCAGATCCAGAACCGTTCGAGTCTGGGCGGCAACTTATGCAACGCGTCGCCTGCCGCGGACTCCGTTCCCGCCATGTTGGTTAACGACACCCGCGCCGTGGTCGCTACCCCCGACGGCACCCGTACGGTCAACGTGGACCAGGTCGCTACCGGTCCCGGGTCAACCACGTTAACGGGCGGCGAGTTCATCATTGAGTTCGAAGTCGACAAGCCACCAGCCAACACCGGCGATGCCTATATCCGCATGACACCCCGCACCGAAATGGACATCGCCGTGGTTGGTGCTGGCGCCCGGATCACCCTCGACGCCGACGGAAATTGTGCCGAGGCCCGAGTGGCATTGGGCGCTGTGGCCCCAATTGCCCTCCGCGTGCCCGATGCCGAAGCTGCTCTCATCGGCCATCCAATCAACGACGACACCTTGGCTGCAGTGGCCGCCGCCGCCAGCGCAGCATGCAATCCCATCGACGACAAGCGCGGCACTATTGCGTATCGCCAACAAGTCGCAGGTGTGCTCGCTAAGCGGGCCGTCAAACTGGCCGCGGCACGCGCCGCCGGCACCTCAACCAATGGAGCACACCCATGAGCCGCACCCACGTCAACTGCACGATCAACGGCGACGAAACCGACTTCTTGAGTGAGTCCGGCGGCTCGTTACTGAACGCGCTACGAGACGACGTTGGTCTCATGGGCGTCAAAGAAGGCTGCGGCACGGGCGACTGCGGGGCCTGTTCGGTGCTTATGGATGACCGTGTTACCTGTGCCTGTCTGATCTTCGCCCCCGAGGCCGAAGGTCGCACCATCGTGACCATCGAGGGTCTGGCCAACGCCGATGAACTCCATCCGTTGCAGCAATGCTTCCTCGAAGGCGCTGCGCTCCAATGCGGCGTGTGCACACCTGGCTTCTTGATGGCAGCCAAAGCGCTTCTCGACAAGAACCCCAATCCAACCGAAACCGAAGTCCGGTATGCACTCGCAGGCAATCTCTGCCGTTGCACCGGCTACGACAAAATTATTCGAGCAGTACTCGACGCAGCCGAAGCTATGGGAGAACAAGCATGACGATGACCGAAGATCCAACAACCGCTCCAAGCTACAAGTGGGTCGGTAGCCGTTCGGTGCGCCCCGATGGCCTCGACAAGGTGACCGGCAAGGCTCAATTTGGTGCTGACCTGAAATTGCCGAACATGCTCGAAGGCGCCGTTGCGCGGTCGCCGCACGCCCACGCCCGCATCGTTTCGATCGATACATCGGCAGCCGAAGCAATGGCGGGGG
>Ga0079202_10000714_pt1 | contig 11594 bp, 6 predicted proteins | sample PorBlaBluebeHill_FD_68601 | JGI IMG/M metagenome (GOLD analysis project Ga0079202, IMG submission 68601) | Marine algae microbial communities from Blueberry Hill - Blueberry Hill, Maine | ecosystem: Host-associated > Algae > Red algae > Blade | place: USA: Blueberry Hill, Maine
ACACCATGAACTAATGTAGCACCACTTTTAATAGCAGCGCCAACGTGTAAGGCTTCCATCATTTCTTCTTTTGTTATACCACGTTGTAGTCCATCTTTTGTGTAGGCATCTATACAATAAGGGCATTGTTCGGTGTGAGCGACAGCTAATGCTATTAGCGATTTTTCTCTTGCAGATAGTGCGCCTTCTTCGAAAACTTTTCCATAATAGTCAAAAAATTTGTCACCTAATTCCTGGTTCCATTCACTTATTTTTCCAAACTTTCTAAGGTCTGCTGGATCGTAATATGTTTTAGACATAAATTATATGTTTTTTAGCTAAGATAAAACTATTGGTTAATTTGACGTTTTAAATTATAAAACCTATCAAAATAATTTAATAATTCTATAATTTTTAATTTGTTAGTAAGTCTTTTGTTTCGCTATCAACTTTTTTCCAAATTAATTCCGAGTTTAAATAAAAACTGCCTATAAAATCAAAATTACATTCTGCTGGAGAAATGATTGAAAGAAAAGGTTGTTGTTTTTTGTCTCTGTAAAGATGATATGTTTGACCAATTAAAGGTTCGAAATTAAATTTAGCGTTGTAAACAAGGTTGTTATACTCTAACTCTTTCATCATTTTTTTATACTCAGACATTAATTCTAAGTATTTGGCTTCAATTTGCTTATTAGCCTTTAGAACATTTTTATTTTTCCATGTAATATTCTCTGTTGCAACAATTGCTGGAGCGCCAACATTTGTCGCATAAGGTTTTAATGAAGCATCATATTTTTGTGTTACTTCATTAAAGACAATATTATCTGGTTTTTTTTTCACGTCCATCTATATATACAAATAATGGATTTAGTCTAAAATTTAGACTAAATCCATTATTACATTATTGGTAAGTTATTTTAAGAACTTGGTCTTCCTTTAAGACGTTTTTCAATTTTTTTCTTCTTTTCTGTGACGCGTTTCATAACGTCCATTATTTTAACGTCTTTACTTTCTTTGTAAAATTCGTTTAAACCAAGTATGATTGCCTTTCCTTTTCTTGACGCTTTAACACGGTCGCTGGTAGACATATGACTCATTTTCATATCTTCATATTCTTGAGCTTCAGTAAGTAATAATTCCATTTTTTTGTTCATTGTTTTATAAAAATAGTTAAACGGATCGACATTTTAGCTAAAAAATCATAAATATTTCTGATTTCTTTATCAACTATCTCGATAGGGCACAATATACTTAAAAAGGATAACCAATTGCAAAATTTAATACAGGTTCGTCAATTTTAAATTTAAAACGTTCACCTTTAGGTAGTGCTGGATCGATAAATGGCGCTGCTAAATCTAAGCGTATAACAAAACCCTGTACATCAATACGTATGCCAAAACCGGCTCCCATTCCTAATTCGCTTAAAAAATTACCTGAAAACTTTCCGCCAGGTAAAGCTGGGTTTTCGTTTGAGTTCCAAATATTTCCGGCATCTGCGAACAAAGCGCCTTTAAAAAAACCAAAAATAGGGAAGCGGTATTCTACATTTGCCTCAATACGAATATTTCCTGTTTGGTCGAAAAATGTACCATCGTCTGTGCCTAATTCGTTATAAGTTCCAGGTCCAAGTGAGCGAATTCTAAAGGCGCGAACACTGTAAGGTCCACCAGAATAATATTGTTTTGTAAATGGTAAAACATCTGAATTTCCATAAGCTAAGCCATATCCTGCAAATAGGCGAGTGGCTATTTTTTGTTCTTTTCCAAAGTTAAAATGATAACGTAAATCGATATCTGCTTTTGCGTATTGTGCATATTCTAAACCAAAAATTTGTTTTGGCTCATTAGGTTCTTTCACTTTGGCAAATAGACTAATGGAGTTTCCCGCAACATCTAAGTTTAAATTTGCGTAAAATTGATGTGTTTTATTAGTATCCACTAATCCATTATATGTAAAAGAATACGTTAAACCAGAAATAAATTCTTGATCGAAACTTCGTTTTAAAAACGGATTGTCATCTAAAATTGCTTGAAAAGCTTCAGTAGAATTCGATAATCGTGTATAATTAGTCGAAATAGGATTTATTGTGTGGGTAACAAAACGGTTGGAATCCCAAACATATCCAAATCTGACATTTGCAGATAATAATGTATATAACTGGCTTCTATTTAAATAGTCGAAACCTAACGATATCCTTGTTTTAGGTATAGAATATTCAAAATAATCATTACTAATTTTTAAAGGAAATAAAACACGAGGCAAAATAAGTTCGGCTTCAGAGCCAAGTTCTAAACTGCTAAGTCCAGCTTGATTTCCGCTTGCAATTTGTGTTTCGTAAGCAGCTTTCATACTTATATTTAATGTTTCTCCTCCTTTAAATAAATTACGATTACTGTGGGTTAAAACTAAAGCCGGACCAGCAAAATTATTAGATTTTGTAACGGCTTGAATCTCGGCTCGAATAGCACGTTTGTTTAAAGGAGATAAATATATATTGGCATCTAAAACGCCAAAACCATCCTCTGCAATAGAATCGGTTTCCTTATATTGTATGTTTACAAATTTATAAGCACCTATAGTAGATAAGCGTCGTGCAGTGTTTTTTGAGGTTTCTGGATTGTATAATTCCCCTTCGACTAAAGTAATAAATGGATCTAAGCGATCTGGGCGAAAGTATTTTGGGTTTTGAATATATGTTTTTTCATTGTAGCGTTCACTATCGGTAACCTCGGAATCTTTTGGTAATTCGTAATTTGGATAGATGTTTACTTTCCCCAATCTGTATGGAATAATTGCTTTTTCTGGAACGTCTTTCTTTAGCTTTAAAAACAAATCAATTCGTTTATTATCGTACTGATTGCTATCTGCTTCAAAAATTAAAAAATCTGAATTAAAATTATAATAGCCTTTTTTCTTTAAAATACCATCCAAACGTTGTCGTTCTAATTTCATGCTTTCTAAATCGAAACGAATTCCTTTTTTAAAGTTTGAAGTTACACTACTGTTTTTTAATTCTTCATAAATAGGAGAAGGTATTGAGTCTACTTGGTAGGTTTCAATATTATAAGGTGTTTTTACAGTAACAGTGTAAGTAATTGAAGCTTCTTTTGCTTTTTCGTTTTCTGTAAATTCTGAATTTGCACGACTATAAAAGAAACCGTTATTTTCTAGTTTATTTACCAAAACATCTTCCACTTTATAGGCTTTAACATCGCTTTTGTAAACAGGCTCTTCTCCAAATTTCTTGTTAAGCCATTTATTAATAAAACCAGGTTTTTCTTTTTGTGCTTTGTAATAATAATATAAACCTGGTTGCATACCTAAAAACTTTGAATTAGGTTTAGCCGTTATACCAGTTTCTAAAAGTGGTTTTAATTCTTGTGGGTTTTCGACTAAACTATCTGCTTTTATTTTAATATTTGCTCCTGTGTATAAATATTCGCCCTCAGGAATGTATTTTTTTACTGCACAAGATTGCATTAAAAAAGTGACTATAAATACTGTTGAAAAACTGCTAAGGTTCTTCAAATTTAAAAATGTTTTATATGCTGAAATTTTAACCACTAATTCTTTTTTATTTCTTCTTTTTTAGGATCAATTTTTTCTCTATCATTTTGTTTTTGCTCCTTTTTTAAACGGTCTCTTTCTAACTTTTCTGCTTTAGTTTCGTTATACAATATTGCGTCCCAAAGCTCACTAAATTTATTAAATTCTTGTGTAAATATAAGACCAATACCACTAACAACAGTTTGTCCATCAATTACGTTTTCAAACTCGTTTCTTCTAAAACCTTTTAACTTATAACGACCATTTTTTGTAAGCAAATACTCTAAGCTTACGTTGCCAACCAAAGGCGTAGATTCTCCAGTAGTACTGCTGCCTTGTAAGTCTACTTCGCTCCCAACACGCACAATTAAACGATCGTCGAACAAGCGTTTTTGGGCAGCCACATTAAGTTGTGTTCTGTCTTGAGGCGCATTGCCTTGATAGTCTGTATAACTGTCTAAACCAAAATCGAGTTCGAAACTTGAGTCTCCTAATAATTTATTTGAAAATGAATTAAGTTGGTCTGAAACAGCATCGTTTAAATTATCTCTTGCAATGGTTGCAAAACCACCAGTACTACCATCGCTTCCAGGTTCTGGATAAAAACGATTTAATACTAATAATGAAAATACCTGACGATTTAATTCGCCTTCTTGCTGGTTAACTTGCTGCACACGACCATAAACTTGTCCACCAATAGAACCTTGCTCGTTTTCTGGCATGTCTAATTTAAATGAAATTTTTGGAGAAAGTAATTCGCCATCAATATTTAAATAAACGAAAAAAGGTAATACTTGTCTGTATTTACTTCTAGTAGAAGGGTCTGCGCCAGATAATTGTGGAGACATTAATGGCGAAGCTGATGCTTTTAAATTGTAAATAGCGCGAACATCTAATTTGGCATCAAAAGGATCGCCAGACCAACTTACTTTACTGCCAGGCGCTAATTCGAATTTTCGGTTAACGAGGTTGTAAAGATTCATTTCGTATAGGCCAGAATCAACATTATAGGTTCCAACTAAATTCATACGACCATTTGGTTTCATTGTAAAATCGAAATCACCACGTCCAGAAACCTTAAAATAATCACCAGTATCCTGGTCTATAATTATAGTTACGGTAGCTTTATCGCCAACTTTTAAAAGCGTTTTAATATCGAAGCCTTTAATGGTTGCAGTTTGTTCTTCAACTTGAGTTAAGATAGCGTTAGGATTTTTTCGGTTTACAAAAACAACTATACCGTCACGTTTTTCTACATTTACACTAGCAGAAGGCATTACATAGGTAACATCTGTTTTTGAGCCAATAGTAACGTTAGCGTTTAATATAGGGATTTGTAAATCTCCTGTTAATTTTCCGTTTGCGTCGAAACTTGCTGTACCATAAAGGAAATTGTTATCCTCTTTTGTAGCATTTAAAAATTGAAAATCTTTTGCTTTTAAATCTAAATTAAAAGTAGGATTAATAAACGATTTGGTGCCAACAACTCCAGAAACGACTAAATTATTATTGTTTTTATCTTTTATTGTAAAATTAGAAAGTTTTAAGCCTTCATTATTAATAGAAAGTGCTTCATTCTCTAATTTGAATGCTGCATTAAACATGGCAACATTAAAATTGGCATTGTTAAAGTTTAATTTGCCTTCAAATTTAGGTTCTTTAGTTGTTCCATTAAGTTTAAAATTCCCAGAAAAATCGCCTTTAGTTTCTTTTAAATACCCTTGAGAAAATTTTTCAAGAGCCCTCATTTTAAAGGTGTTAATATCTAAATTTAAATCCAGATTAGCACCACTTTTGTTTGCCATGTAATCGCCAACCAAATCTAAGTCTATATCACCACCTTTAAGCGTAGTGTTAAATGCGTAACTGTTACCACCAAGTGATCTACCTGTAATAGATAATTTCCCTAAATTAGATTTTAAAACCTCCAATTTGGTTATCTCTATATCTGCAAGAATACCAGTGTCTTTAAAAGGATCTTCTAAAATAAAATCGCCATCTATAATTCCAGAAGCTAAGGTTTTTTCAGTATTAAAATAACTTAAGAAATCGCCTAGATTAAATCTTTTAAAATCTAAGGCAATATGTTCTTTAGTAACTTTTTGCAAGTTGTCTGTAATTTCTACAGATTGATTGCCATTACTTATAATAAAATCATTAAATTTTAAACGATCCTTACTGTAAATCATTTCATTATTTACAGGAACACTCCATGCTTCCTGATTAAAAATTAGGTCTTTTTGAAGCACTTTAAATTTTAATTCTTCTCTATCTCCAGTTATTTGAGACAGTACATTAATGAGTTTTTCTTTATTATTATAGGCAGTAATTGCTAATAACATTTCGTTGTTTTTCTGGTCTCCAGAAATTTTAGTGCGTTGTATATCTACTGGTCCAGCTTTAAAGGCTTTAAAACCAAAATCGAAATTTAAATCTGTTTTATTAGTATTCATTTTAAAAGCTAAACTATCCAGCTCGTAACCACTATAATTTATGTGAGGTGCTGTAATATTTGCAATTAGCTTACGTTCGGCTTGCTTAAAATCAACATTAATAGATATAGTGTCTAAATCTTTTACATTTACCAATAAAACGTCGTTTAATAAAGGCGATTGTGCGACATGGCCTGTTAACTTTAAGTTTACAGGGTTTATAATAGTATCTGCAATAATTGCGTCACGATAAAAATAGCTGTACATGTGTTCTTGTAAAGCAGTTGCAAAAGTTTGTGGATCTGTATTAGACTGTAAATCTAAATCTATTAATTTATTTTGAAATTTTATAGAAGTAGTATCGTTTCTAACAAAACCAGCAGCTTCTATACTACCTAATAAATAGGTTTTATTATCGTACACAATTACACCATCTTTAATACTTGCGTCAAATTTATATTTTTCGGTGTTACCCTTAAAATCTGCTTTTAGTTTAAGTCCAGTTCTAATATCGCGACTTAGTAGGCCTAAACCTTGAAGGTTGGCACCAATAAGGTCTATATTAATTTTTGCTTGAGGTGCAATCGAGTCTAAAATTACCAATGCATCTAAATCTAAATTTAGGTTCTGGTCTTTGTATATAGAAAGTACTTTACCTTTTCCATCCTTAATTTTTCCGTTTATTTTTAAATCTTTAATAGTGTAGTTATTATAATTAAAATTAGAAATAATAGCTTCAATATTAGCATCTAAGGTGTTTATGGTTTTTCCGCTTCCGTTAGCATCTAAAGTAATACTTAGATTACCTAAAGTTTCGTTTTTAAGCAATTCGCTTAACTTATAATCTTTAATATTTACTTTCGCATCGAAAGCTATAGTATTTTTATTTTTAAAGGTGCCATCTATAGTCGCTGTACCTTGAGAAGTTGCAATTTTAGAATAGGTTGAAATATTATCTAAACCACCTTTTAATCGTCCTGTAATTTTTATTTTTTGTGGAAGCGAAACACTTAATTCCTTTTCATTTATAAACTGTGTAAGGTCAGGTTTTGTAGTTTCTGCTAAAAAATTTGGGATATTTAACTGCAAATTTTCAGGATTTGTTGCGTTAAGAATATTTCCGTTAACCGAAATTTTTGTGCTGTTTCCCCAATTTATAAACGCCTTTTTTAAGTTAATGTTTGATAAATAACCATTTGCGTTTATAGTTCCAAGAATTGGTTTTTTACTAAGCGTTTTTATGTAGGTATTGTTTTTTAAGTTTGGCTGAAACTTAAAAACTTCTTTTAAATCTACTTTAAAATTTGGCAAATTTAAAGTGATTTTAGAGTTTTCAGGTTTTTCGATTAATGAAGTTAAAGAATTGTAATCAAGTTTTAAATTACCATTAATTGAATTGTTGTTTAGTTGAAATTTTAAACCGTTAACTAATAATTTTTCATTATTAATACTGAAATCAAGCGCTAAATTTTTTAAAGTTAAACCAGAAGTTTCATTAAAACTGAAGGTTTCAAGATTTAATCCACCTTTTTCATCTTTTAAGAAAATGGTATTTCCTTTTAAATTTAAATTATTAAGAATTAAAGCATTTGGATTAAACTTGTTTTTAATCGTTTTTTCATTACCAACAAAATAACTTATGTTATTGTTTTCAAGATTAATAGCATTAACTGTAATACGCAAATTTGGCCACTCGATTTTTTTGATATCGTTTTTTGCTATTTTTCCAGTATTATTGGTGGTAGTATTGTCTTCCGTATCAGTATAAATAGCGATAACAGAATTTTTTAAATCTAAAGTATTTATTTCGAAGGTGTTATTTGTGAGATTTGCTGTTGGAATTTCAGTATACAAATTAGCAATATCTATTTTAGTAGCAACATTATCAACTTGCGATTTGTAATTAGCAAAAACGTTTTTAAGCATTAATTTTTCTGCAGAAAATTTTGGTAATGGAATAGCCTCTGCTTTTGGATCGACTGGAACATAACTTTGAAAGAATTTTATTTTAGCATTGGATAATGCTATCCCTGAAGCTTTAAAATCCATAGTTTCTATGTCTATGTCATCCATTTTTAATTGAAGTGAACCAAAATCGAATCTACTATCTATACCAGAAATGACATCGTTGTAAACAACATCAATGTTTTTAAAGTTTAGATTTCCTAATACAATGTTTAATGGTTTGGTAGTTGTTGTGTCTGCAACAGTTTCGCTTTTAGTTACGAAAGCATCTATTAAAAACTGGAAATTGAAACCGTTAATAGAGTCTTTTCTAATAATGTTCGCGCGTAAACCTTCCAAATGTAAAGCATCGACACCAATTCCTTTACCACGAATAATAGACCATAAAGGGACATTAGCCTCTAAAGATTTGGAATATACTAAAGTGTCTCCTGTTTTATCTTCAAGATATAATCCATTAAGTTGTATATCGCCATCGAAAGTGATAAATAATTTGTCTATTTCAACCTTGGTATTTGTTTTATTAGAAACATAAGAAGTAGCTTTATTAACTATAAAATCCTGCCCAAAAGGACTGCGAATAAACAATAAAAGAAGAAATAAGAATATAAAAAATATCAACAGTGCTTTAGCAATGATTTTTAAAACCCTATTTTTTTTCTTTTTTGTATTAGATGCTTTATTAGTTGTTGTCGCTTCCAATTATCGATTTTATAATCTACAAATTTAAAGTATTATAATTATAGATATGTGCTTTATAGCGTTATTAAATGTAAAGTTTTGTTAATTAATTATACATTAGTATGCATTATATAATGCATTAAATTAGATTAAGAGTTAATATGAAGAGAAACGATTCGTTTTATAACAATTTAATAGTACATAAAATAGCGCTTGAACGTTTGCTAATGGATGAGCGTTTGTTTGGCAAAGTTCCAGAAAATTGGTATGTAATAATTGCTGATGTAGAAAACTCTACTTTGGCTGTAGAAAACGGTTTGCACAACGATGTAAATTTGGCAGCAACTGGAAGTATTATAGCTGTTTTAAACGAATTTAAGTTAAAAGAATTTTCTTATAAAATTCCTTATTTTTTTGGTGGAGATGGTGTCACATTTATTGTACCTTCCACGATGCATAAAGCTGTAATGAATATTTTAGATGTGCACCGAAAACATGTACAAGAAAATTTATCTCTTAGCTTAAGAATTGGTTCTATGCCTGTTGAAAAAATATACAAAGCGGGATTTAAACTAAAAATAGCAAAATTAAAGCTTAACTCGTTATTAACTATTCCTATAATTTTAGGAAACGGATTAAAACATGCAGAAGAGGAAATAAAGAACTCAGCTTTGTCTTCAAATTTAAAATTTGTTACACGTGAAATAAATTTGGAAGGTATGGAGTGTAGATGGGATGAAATAGCTCCAGATACAGAAGAAAAAAAAGTGGTTTGCCTTTTAATTAACTGTAAAAATGAAGAACAACAAGCTAAAGTATTTGCAAAAGTTATCGAGAAAATCAATAGTATATTTGGCTCTTTAGAAGCGCGTAAACCTGTTTCTAAAGTTAGTTTAAAATTAAATTCTACTTTAAATAAAATAAAAAAAGAGATGTATGCTAAAATTGGTAAATACAGTTTTAGCTATTTAATAAAAAATTGGTTCCTCACTAATATAGGAAAGGTTTATTTTAAATTTTTTTATGATGGCAAAGAATATCTTAATAAAATCTTGAAATTGTCTGATACGATTATGATGGATGGAACTATAAATACAGTTATGGTTGGTAAGGCCTCAGAAATTAAAGCTTTAGAAACTTATTTAATAGATAAGGAGAAAAAAGGAGACTTAGTTTTTGGAATGCACGTAACCCATGCTTCTGTTATGTCTTGTTACGTTCAAGATAGAAAAGAAAATCATATTCATTTTGTAGATGCAACCGAAGGAGGTTACACTACTGCAGCAATAGCTTTGAAGAAGAAGTTAAAGTAAATTATTAAACATATAAAAACCTAAAACTAATTTAGATAAATCGAGTTTTAAGTGGTGGTACCTCCTTAGTTACTCACCTATACTTATTTACAAGCTTGTGCATCTCTGTGTATAGACAATCGGTTATAAGTTTAAATGAATGTAAAGATGGCTTTATATGTACATGCACATTAAAGAAGATATAATAGAATTTTATGCACTAAAAGTAAATAAGAAGCTATTTTTCGATAATTTGTAAAAAAAAGTTTAACGAACTTATATATCCATATAGCATTAAGCTTTTAATTTAAATAGAATAAAAAGATAAGGCGTCTTTTAAAAGCACACATTCTTTTATAAATTTGATAATATAAAGCATAACGAGTTAGTAACTAAAGATATTAATTTTAAAATTTAATCTTCACTTTTAAAATGGACACATTATTTAATAAAATAAAAGAATTAAAAGATGAAAGCTTACGCTCTAAGCACGAGCAATTAGTTACTGGTATTATTAATGTTATTAACGATAAAACTTTAAAAAAAGGAGATCGCTTACCGTCTATTAATAATATGGTTGTTGGTGTTGGATTTGCTCGTAAAACAATTGTTAGAGCATATGAAGAACTTAAAAACAGAGGTCTTGTAGAATCTAAAAACTCTAAAGGCTATTATATCTCTAATACTAATACCAAGGTAAAACTAAAAGTAGCGCTTTTATTGTTTGCATTTCACTCTTTTCAAGAAGATTTTTATAACACTTTTAGAAAAGAATTAGGTAAAAAATATCATATAGATATTTTTTTTCATCACAATAATTTAGATGTTTTTAAAAATATAGTAAATACAGTTTCTGGAAAATATGGTATGTACGTAATCGCACCAATACCTGTTCCAGAAATGCAGAGTATATTAAAAGATATTCCGTCAGAGAAACTTTTAATTGTAGATAGATTTATTGAGATGTCACATGAGTACTCATATATTTCTCAAGAGTTTGAACAATCTACTTATAAACGTTTAGAAGAATTATTACCTGCTATAAATAAATATACTAAAATGATTCTTTTTTATAAAGAAGATGCCGATTATCCAGAAGGCATAAAAAACGCATTTAGTAGGTTTATTAAAGCTTATAATGTTAATGGGAGTATTGAGAAAAAGTACAAACAAGGTAGCGTAAAATCTAATACGCTTTATTTTTTTATTAGTGATACGCATTTATGGCAAGTGTTAAGAGATTGTAAATATGCAGATTATACAATAGGAAAAGACGTTGGTATATTAGCACATAATGATAATGCGGTTAAAGAAATAATTTTTGGAGGCATAACTACTATTTCTGCCGACTTTAGAAAAATGGCTCAAGAATCAGCAGCATTTGTAAAACATCAAACAAGAATTCATAGAATAATACCTTCAGAGACAAAAAGAAGAAATTCCTTATAACTCAAAATATCAACTTATTCCAAAGTTGTTTATTTTTTTATTTTTTACAATTAACTATTTCTAAAACCTGTTAATCTTGCGTTTTATAGGTCGTTAATATCAGTAAACTACACCACATAAAAATTTCGAGTTTAATTACTACTACCACTATTACAAGCTTTATATAAAAGGCTTAAGAGTCTTTAATATTTGTAAAATATTAAAGTAGATTTTGTATACAATACACGCACTTATTTATCTATTAGTAAAA
>Ga0079202_10000716_pt1 | contig 11590 bp, 8 predicted proteins | sample PorBlaBluebeHill_FD_68601 | JGI IMG/M metagenome (GOLD analysis project Ga0079202, IMG submission 68601) | Marine algae microbial communities from Blueberry Hill - Blueberry Hill, Maine | ecosystem: Host-associated > Algae > Red algae > Blade | place: USA: Blueberry Hill, Maine
CTAATTTGCCGGAAGGCTTCACTTTACCTGAAGCTAGAGAAAAGCCCTGGGGTACTGCCCATGCTGTACTTGTAGCGCAAGAGGTGACAGATGGTCCATTTGCTTTAATCCACCATATCTACTCCCCATTCCTGCTGCTAGCACTATCAAACTTGCTTTATTACTCATTTTGTTAAATTTTAAATTTCCCTAATGTTTCACATCAACTTTTTTCTAATTCAATCGTTTAATTAGGACGAAACTATTAATTTTGCCCATAATTGAATACAAATATAAAATCTTCATATTTAGATTTGGTATAATATTTGGATTCAATAAGAAGCTGAGAAGTGCTTTTAACAACCCTTATTATAATTTATAATTAAATAACCGGTAAGGTTGTACGATAATGAAGATGAGAAGAAAACAAAAAATCCTTATTTTTCCTATCCTACTTTTAGGAGTATTAATGTTCTCTTGCACAGATACTGTTATACCCGGATCTAACCAATTAGACTCGCAACTAAAAGAAGCCATTAGAGCCTCAGCAGAGCTTGCATCTGGACAACCGAATCTCGACTTTTACATATTACCAGATCCCTCAGACCTCAGCTCCATTCCTCAAGATTCAGCAATGAATCCATTAAATTCAGCCAAAGTTGAGCTGGGTAAATTTTTATTTTACGAAACAGGAATTGCTGTAGATTCTAAATTTGATTCAGGGATGAACACCTATTCATGTGCTACCTGCCACGTTCCGGAAGCTGGCTTTAGACCTGGAACTTTTCAAGGAATTGCAGATGGAGGGATAGGTTTTGGAATTAGAGGTGAAAACAGAAGAAGAAATCAAGACTACGAACCAGATGATATGGACGTGCAAGACGCTCGTGCCCTGTCTTTACTAAATGTAGCTTTTGTGAAAAATACCTTTTGGAATGGACAATTTGGAGCCAACGATGCAAATCAAGGCACAGAATCCTTTTGGAGTGAAGAAAATGGAGCGATAGTCAATGAATTAGGCTTTGCTGCGATCGAATCTCAAAACATAGAAGGAGTACATGTTCATAGAATGGACATCAACAAGCAAATGTCTGATGAATTTGGGTACACACAATTATTTGATGAAGCGTTTCCAGAATATCCTTCTTCTGAAAGATATTCTCAGACCACCTTGGCTCTTGCTTTGTCTGCATATATCCGAACCCTTATGTCCAATGAGGCTCCTTTTCAGAAATGGTTAAAAGGAGATTACTCTGCCCTTTCATTTGAAGAAAAAGAAGGGGGCTTGCTTTTCTTTGGTAAAGCCAATTGTTCTACCTGTCACTATAACGAAAATCTAGGCTCAAACGAATTTCATGCACTGGGAGTAAAAGATATGCACGACATAGATGGTTTCAGCACAGCAGTAGATGATTTTAGAAATTTTGGAAGAGGTGGATTTACACAGGTTGAATCTGACATGTATAACTTCAAAGTTCCTCAGGTTTATAACATGAAGGATACCCCATTCTACTTTCATGGATCAAGTGTGCGATCTCTAGAAGATCTTGTAGATTACTTTAATGATGGAGTGAAAGAAAATGATGAAGTACCTGTAGAAGCAATTTCTACAAAGTTTAAACCTTTAGACCTAACGGTTGAGGAGAAAGCTTATTTGGTGAAATTTCTAGAATATAGTCTGAGAGATCCCAACTTAAAAAGATACAAACCAGAAGTTATCGGTTCAGGACTTTGCTTTCCTAATGCCGACCTTCAATCTCAAGTTGATCTGGGCTGTTTCTAACGCCTATATGTCCTTTAATTCTGGATTTAGGTACCATGCGCCATTTATGTCAAATTCGGCCCGTACTTTCCTTAAAAAGCCTTTATAGTCATTAGATATGTCTGCGCAAGGTGCTTTAAGTCCTACCCTAGTATATGGACCATGACTTTCTGTATAAATCGAATGACTAGAATTTCTCACCTTTCTAGATATTGCTTCAACATTTTCTGAATTTGTAAATGATCCTAGAATTATAATGCAATCATCCGCTTCCAGATTTGAATCAATACTTGTCACTGTTTCATTCTCTCCATCATTATTATCTGTATCATTATCTGCAACCGTCTCCTCTAGCATTTCTTGTTCATCCTCCAGCACTTCCACCTCCTGATCATAACTTATTTCCTCCGATCCTTCCTCGGAATCATTTGCTTTCAGCGCTTCTTGTTCTTCTAAATATTCAAGATTTTCTTTTTCTGCCTCTGTAATCACTGGGTCAGTGTCACTGTTACAAGCTTTAAAACCAAATATCAGCAATGCAAGTAGGCCCAAAAACCCAAAAATGGCAATTAACCAATTCCAAAGGCTAGAGCTTTTAGAAACTTCGCCAGTCCTAGTATTTTGAAGCATTGGGACTGCTTCGACTTTCGTCCCCACCTGAGAAACTGGTTTGGTTTCGATCGGATTTTCTTCTTTATATACCGGCGGTGGAACGGCCTGAGCAGGAGGTAAATCTACTTTTGGTAGCGATTTATTTATGCGGTCCTCCGTTAGCTGGTTTGAGATAAAATTAATTTTTCCATCCTCCTCCTTCTGAAGATTTCCCAGATAAGCAATTTCCACCCGATTGGATTCCATTAAACCTCGGAGTACCTCAGAACTAAATTCTTCAACGAAATTTTTAGAAAATTCTGTAGACAACCCGGTATTCTTGGCGATTATGCTCGAAAGTGCCGTAGAGGATTCATCGTGACTTTCAGAATACGCTATTTTTTTACCAGGCGGTAGCAGTGTTTTTCTGCCATCTCCAAAACTTGCAGGTCTATTAATAAAACTAAAGGTGCCAAGACCGGGTACCACAGCTTCTTCTTCCTGAAGTAGCAGCTCTAAAATATGTTTTGGTAAATTGACTTTCATTGCACCCATTTTGTTCAAAGCCAAAGATAAACAATGTGCAGACTTTAATATTCAAGAATTTTAAAGGTCGTTCGACGATTTTGCTGGTGTTGTTCTTCTAAGCAGCTTTCGCAAATGCAGTTTACCGTCGGATTTCCTTCTCCAAAGCCTTTATAAGTAAGTCTTTCTCCTGCTATTCCTTTAGTTTGAAGGAATTCAACAGCTGATTTGGCTCTTTTCGTTGATAGATCTAAGTTATATTCTACCTCTCCTCGGCAATCTGTATGAGAGGCAAGCTCAATTTTAAGCCCTGGGTTAAGCTTTAGAAGCCCCGCAAGGCTATCTAAAGTTGGCTCTGCATCTGATCTTATATTCCATTTATCAAAATCATAAAAGATATTTTCCAATACAATTTCTTCATTCAATTTAATTGGCTCTAATTCAATTTTAAAGTTTATAGTATGGCTGGTCTTATTTGCCGGAAGGCTAGAAAGATCAGATGTTAAATTTGTGCTGTTGGTAAAATATCCTTCAACGGTTGCATTGATTAAATAATTCTTATCAACTTCCCCATCAAATATTAAAGCTCCATTTTTATCTGTTTTCAATGATGTTGTTTGATTAACAACAACATCAACAAAAGGCAGCGAGTTTCCAGTCTCTTTATCAACAATTTTTCCTGCGATATAAATGGTAGGAACAATTGGTTTATCTTCATTAGGTGAAGTATCCTTGTCTATTGTAAGTATCCTTTCTTCAAAAAAATAAATATCATCTCCTTCAGAATTCTGACGAGAAGAACAGAAGTATCCGGTTGACCTTAATCCCTTTTTCATGTCCTCAATAAAGCTGATACCAAAATCATCACCTTCAGAATTTATAGGTGAAACCAAAGCTTCTGGCCTTGTAAATTTACCAACTTCATCCAAGTAACTTTGATAAATATCCAATCCACCCAATCCGCTTAGTTTGTCAGAAGAAAAGTATAAAGTGTCCTTTCTACTCGTAGGAAATTTTTCGTCGCCTTCCGTATTTATAGCTCCTTCCAAATAAGCGGCTTTGGTCCATCCAGTAGGAAGTAATCTAGAGTAATACAAATCATAGCTATCATAATTCCCATGAGGTCCTACGGAAAATATCATAAGACTATCTTGAGCCATCAAGGCCGGATGGCCTACATTCACATCTTCATTAAAAAAAGAAATAGCTACTGGATCTGTCCATTGTCCTCTCACTTTTTGGCTCTTGTAGATTCGACAATGTTTATTTCGGAGTTGTAGTTCTTCGCAACGGGTAAAATAGAATTCCGAACCGTCGGCATTCATACACCCACTTCCCTCATTTTGATCTGTATTTAAGAACGGATCAAAAGATTGAACTTCAAAATTTTCAAGCTTGGCCTCATACAAATCTGAATAATGTAATCCATTCCATTTATATACGTCAGCTCCTTCTTTTGTAGGGCGGTCAGAAGCAAATATTATTATTTTATCTTGAAATACGAATGGGCTATATTCATTAAATTCTGTATTGAAAGATACACTTTCTACGTTATAACTTTCATCTGGAATGTTCCTTTTAGAGTCTAGAATAGCTTGAATAAATTTCTGCTCACTGGCGTAAGTATTTGATGAATATTTTTGCTGGAGTTCTTTATACGCTGCTAAAGATTGAGCATAAGCGCCCTGTCGTTTTAAGGATTCAGCCAATCTTTTCAGTGTAACTTCCTTAGAACTATGTTTATAGGATTTGGCATACCACTCAGAGGCCTCAGGAATTTGTCTCAGTGCCAATTTAGACTCTCCTATTAAGAATGACAGGTAGGCTTTGGACTCTTGATTATTTGCCTTAGAATATTCATCATTGAGCATGTCAATGGCCGTTGCATATTGTTTCAATTCAAAAGCTTCTTTGCCATTTGCAATCTTTTTTTGAAGATTGCATCCATAGATTATACCCAAAAGTAGGAGCATAAAAAAAAGAGCGTTATTTGATTTGATCCAAAACATGGTTACAAATAAAATAACTCTCTTTGAAAGCTCGGTATTTTATGATACTTCTTTTATCTCTAGTTTTATCCTAGATAAGATTTAAGTGCATTTTTATTTGAAGATTTCCTTAACCTTCTCAGTGCCCGCTCCTTGATCTGTCTCACTCTTTCTCTTGTAAGACCATATAAATCCCCTATTTCTTCAAGGGTAAGCGAACTGTGCCCGTTTAACCCATAATAAGAGCATAGTACTTCGACCTCTCTTGGAGATAGTAAGGATAAGCCATGCTTTAATTCATCTTTAAGAGATTGGTCCATGAGGCCAAGGTCTGGTAATTCTTGATCATGTTCGTTGAACAGATCAATCATGGTTGCTTCGCCAGAATCTCCTCCTACTGGAGCATCCATGGAAAGGTGTCTTGAACCTCCTTTTAAAAGGTTGGCAACTTCTTTTGGTTTGATTTCCAGAATGTCTGCCAATTCTTCGTTTGACGGTTCTCTTTCAAATTCTTGAACGAATGATACGAATGCATCATTTACCTTTTTGTAAGAGCTGACCTTATTCAATGGTAATCTTACTAATCTGCTATATTCTACAATGGATTGCAGGATAGATTGTCTAATCCACCACACCGCATAAGAAATGAACTTAAACCCTTTTGTTTCATCAAATCTTCTTGCAGCTTTCATAAGGCCTACATTCCCTTCGTTGATTAAATCACTGAGAGATAGGCCCTGATTCTGGTATTGCTTGGCGACAGAGACAACAAAACGCAGATTAGCTTGTGTCATTCTTTCAAGCGCGTCATGGTCTCCTTCTCTGATTCTGCGAGCAAGAACAGCTTCTTCATCACCTGTCAAAAGGTCTATTTTACTAATATCATTTAGATATTTGTCAAGTGCGACACTCTCTCTAGAGGTAATTTTGTTTGTAATCTTTAATTGTCTCATAAATATTTCTCTTCTGGTATTGACATAGTCAATAAAATAACTTAAACATTGTTTAAATTATTACGCTAATAGCGTTGATAAAGTTTCAGAAGAGCAAAAAAAATTCCAATCAGTGTCAGAACTGATTGGAATTCAATTATAATTAACTTTTTGTAAACTATCTTACTCAGTTTTGGAAGATTGCTTTCTCGGATCAGGTAAAAGTGCCTTTCTAGACAATCTCATTTTTCCATTCTTAGGATCAATTCCTACAAGTTTCACCCTAACTGTATCTCCTTCTTTAAACACATCTGCTACATTCTCAATTCTTGTATGAGAAATTTCAGATACATGGAGAAGTCCACTTTTCCCTTTAAAGTCTACAAATACACCATAAGGCATAATTGAAGCTACGGTAGCATCATACTCATCTCCTACAGACGGTTCGAAAGTAATTTCTGTAATTCTAGCCGTGGCCGCATCAATACTTGCCTTATCAGAACTTGAGATTGAAACTATTCCTCTGTCTCCTTCTTCTTCGATATTAATTACGGTGCCTGTAGTTAATTGTATATCCTGGATAATTTTTCCTCCTGGTCCAATAACAGCTCCGATGAATGATTTATCTATGTTTATTTCGATCATTCTAGGTGCGTGAGGCTTAAGATCTTCTCTAGCATTTTCTAGCGTCTTAGCCATTTCTCCTAAAATGTGTAATCTTCCTTCTTTGGCTTGATCGAGAGCTTTTTCAAGCAAATCATAAGGCATTCCATCTACCTTAATATCCATCTGACAAGCCGTAATTCCTTTTGATGTACCGGTAACTTTAAAATCCATATCACCTAAAGCATCCTCATCTCCCAAAATATCAGAAAGAATCATGTTCTTATCTTCAGAAGCAATCATTCCCATAGCAATTCCTGAAACAGGTCTTGTAATCTTAATTCCAGCATCTTGAAGTGCCAATGAACCTGCACAAACGGTTGCCATTGATGAAGAACCATTAGATTCCATGATATCCGAAACCAAACGGATAGTATACGGCATTTCTTCTGGAAGAACTTGCTTTAAAGAACGACTCGCAAGATTAGCGTGTCCAACTTCTCTTCTACCCGGACCTCTCATAGGTTTTGTCTCTCCTACTGAAAGCGCTGGGAAGTTATAGTGCAAAATAAATTTCTTGTACGATGATTCCAAAGCGGTATCAAGCATGGCTTGATCAAGTTTAGTACCAAGGGTTAATGAGGTCAATGCCTGAGTTTCGCCTCTATTAAATATGGCAGAACCATGAGCACTCGGTAGGTAATCTACCTCGGTCCAGATGTCTCTCACATCCCTAGGACCCCTTCCATCCAGTCTTTCATTGGTCTCTAGCATGTAAGCCCGGATCAATTCTTTCTGAAGTTTACCAAAATATTTTGAGATGAACGGAGACTTTTCACCCATCGCCTCTTCACCAAATTTCTCTAAAGCTAAAGCCTTTAGATCTTCTTTCACTTTCTTAAATCCAGCCTTTCTTTCCTTTTTATTAAGGTTTGATTTTGCAACTTCTTTAATTCCAGCAGAGGCGTTTGCTTTTACAAACTCATATGCTTCCTCATCTACAGCTGCTGGCTCTACTTCTCTTTTAATGGTTTTATCACCTAAAAGTTTAGCAAGTTCTAGTTGTGCTTTACATTGAACTTTTATGGCCTCATGCCCAACTTTAATTGCTTCAATTAGCTCACTTTCTTGTACTTCATGCGCTTCACCTTCGACCATTGTGACGTCATCAATGGTTGCTCCTACGACAATTTCTAAAGTTGCATTTTCTAATTGAGATCTTGTTGGGTTTACAACATGCTTACCATCAATTTTTGCTACTCTAACCTCTGAAATAGGTCCTGCGAAAGGAATATCTGAAGTCATTAAAGCGGCTGATGTTGCCAAGGCTGCATAGGCATCAGGCAATACATCCATTTCACCTGAAATTAGGTTGATAATAACTTGAGTATCAAACATATATCCATCCGGAAATAAAGGTCTGATGGCTCGATCTACCAATCTTGATACGAGTATTTCGTAATCATTCAATCGGGTTTCTCTTCTAAAAAAGTTTCCAGGTATTCTTCCTACAGCAGCAAATTTCTCTTGATAATCTACAGAGAGAGGAAAAAAGCTTTGTCCTTCACGAGCTTCGTAATTAGAAACGACAGAGCAAAAAAGCATTGTTTTTCCAACTTTAACTACGACAGATCCGTGAGCTTGTGTGGCAAGTTTGCCAGTTTCAATGACTACTTCCTGCCCATCTGGTAGGTTAAATGAAGCAGTAATAGGAGTAATGTTTCCCATGTATGTTTTTATTAATATGTATAAAAGTAGCTTACTTGAGACCTGTGTAGCTTCTTGTGAAAAGCTTGTTACTTTCGGAGCTTAAGCTTGTCTATAATATTTCTATATCTTTCGATATCTTTTTTGCCTAAGTAAGTTAAAAGTCTCTTTCTTTTACCTACTAGCGTAAGAAGTGCCTTTCTACTTGCATGATCTTTCTTATTCGCTCTAAGGTGATCTGAAAGAGCCTGAACGCGAAAAGTAAAAAGCGCTATCTGACCTTCAATAGAACCTGTGTTGGCTTTGTTGCCCCCATGTTCTTGAAAAATCTCTTGTTTTGATTCTGTTGTTAAGTATGTTGCCATTGTTATTTTTTTTACCAAAGAAGATTACGGAAATCATAATTTAGCGGTGCAAATGTACAATAATATTCTATATAATTCACGCCTATGTTCTTTAAAATAGCCGACTTCAAGGTATTTAGATTCATTATTTTGAGTCTACTCTTTTCAATTTCTTCTTGGCATCTACACGCTCAAGAGTTAATTATTGATAGCCTAGGCTATGAATCCTTCCAAATGATTGAGAATGATACCTCATACACCATGAAAAAGTACTTCTTAGTACTTTTAAAGGAAGGAGATAATCGAAGCCAATCGGATAGCTTAGCCGCTGAAATACAGAAAGGGCATATGGCTCACATGAACAAACTCGCAGAACAAGGATTTTTGGATATAGCGGGACCGATGAGTGATCAAGGACAACTAAAAGGAATGATGATATTGTCAGCTCCTACCATGAATCAAGTTCAAAATTTAGTTGCTCAAGATCCAGCTGTTATTGCCGGGAGATTGATTATGGAAGTAAAACCCTTTTGGGCAGCCAAAGGAAGTAAACTGAAATAAGCCCGATATCTAAAAACCTGCTCTTAAGAGACCATCAACATTTGATTGTCCATAATTGTACTTCAAGAATTCCAAATTGCTATTCGTGACGCCGATAAAGAAACTATACTGTTCACGGAATGGCGCCCAACTAAAACTCATTCTCCAGCAATGCAAGTTTCGTGAAAGCGAAAATGATGGATAGACCCAAGATTTATTTTTGAAGTCATAGGAGATATTACCTATGTTCATATCCCATTTATCTGTCAACGCTATTCTTCCATTTAATCGCAGAGTGTTAGCAACCAATTCATCTTTACGCTCCCCTTTCGTCGTTATAAAATTATATTGAATGTTGTGCTCCAATGTCAAGTTTTCTATCCAAGTTGCTAAACTAGATGGTCCTCTTTCTTTTGGATCTTCAACTTCAGAATCACCACTCGAATTTGATGACTTTTTCTTATTTATAAAATCTACAATTTGCTTCAGCTTAAATCTTGAATTTAATTTCAGAAAACCATCATCCATTCTTAAAGGAATTAACCGGTCACTTGTTCCTACAAATTGATTCACCCGCCCATTTTCATTTTCTACATATGGGTCAAAGCCAAATCCAAATCCAAATGTTGTAATTCCTTTAAATAATCTTGCAGTTCCTCTAATGGACATCTCATCATAATTAAGACTGTCTTTTGCAAGATCATAACCACTAGAAAAATTTAAGTTATCTAGTAATTTTATTTTCTTTTCTGTCGAATCTTTCTTTGAAAAATACTTCATTTCAACCGTACCACCTACCGTCAAGCCTACCCTTCCTCTCAGATCATGTAACCCAGGTACACTTACTGCTGCTCTTTCAAAAGGAGAATAATAGATGGTGTCCTGCCCCGATAAAAGAATCTGTTCATAAGCCGATCTAGTCTCCGGCGCATAATTAAAATTTAAACTTGGTTTTATGGTGTGTCGATATCCTCGAAACCAGCCTTTAGTTGCTGGAAGTGAGGCAAAAATATTAGTTTTTAAAGAGGCGCCTGTTGAAAAATCTCGATAACTTCTAAACGAACCATTAAACTTAGTTACTGTTCTTTCTATGCCCTTTTCATCTGTTTCAATACTTTTTTGAGCTGTTTGAAAAAGCCACATTTCATTATAACTGGCGGAAGGAACAAAGTTAAAATGCTTCAATATCCTATAGGATGCACCCGTATTAAATCTATTAGATATTCCAGATCTCATTTCATCAAAAACTACTTTAGTAAATATTGTACTATCAGTGGATGAAATTAAATTCTTAAACTCTGTATCATATTTAAAGGAGATCTTTTCATACCATCTCTCGTCCGTGCTAGGTCTGGTCTTACTCTTGAATGGAAATATAGTATTCATTCTTAGTTGTATATCTGGAAGCGTTACATCTATGGTTTCCTGCCTCGTGTTTTGACTATGTCTGAATGCACTAGTAAAGCTGAATGGTGTCCTTGGCATGCTATGGCTGAAAGACAAATTGGAAGTATATACATTATTTAGAACGGAGTTGGCATCATTGTTAACAGCAGCAGCAAATCCATTAAATTGAAAATTTACATCCCCTCCAAATTTTCTGTAAGGGTGAGCCTTAGTGTCCTGATTATGTCTGATTCCGATAGCAAACCTCTTCCTTGATTCTAAATATGCTTCTGAATTTTCTACATAGTCATTGTCATATCTAACTGTGAAAGACCCAGAGTATCTATACCGCTTTTTATAGTTGGATGTAGCGGTAATTCCATGGGATAAATTGGTATACAAATTTCCTTTTAATATTAAGTTCATGTAGTCATTAATCGGGAAGTACCACCCTAGACCTTCAATCCCAAACCCTTGTTCTGGTGAGTAACGAAAATCATTTGGAAAAATTAATCCAGAGCTTTCGGATTCAGTCAATGGAAAAAATCCAAATGGAAGCCAAAGCGGTGTGGGTACCCCAGCCAGTTCTAGATTAGACGGACCAACAACTGCAACTTTGTTGGCAACAACTTTCATTTTATTTGCTCGGATCCCGTAGTGAGGCTCAGGATGGTTGCAAGAAGTAATCAATGCATCCTTATTGTATATAATATCATTGTTACCTAGACTATCTTGCGCCTTGCTTACATATTTAGTTTTTGCTCCATGAACGAATAGTCCACCTTCATTAGTAATTGCATCATAGACAATACCCTTCTTCTTTTTAAAATTATACTTTAACCGGTCATAGGTAAATTCCCTTTCTCCATCATTGAAAGTCGGTAGCTGTTTTTCTTCACCTTCTAAGCTATTTAGACCTTCTGCAGTAGCAATGTTATTCTCCATATCAAAGATGATATAGCCTGCATTCAACTTCATATTTTCATACTCAACATAAGCTTTCCCATATAAATGCATGGTCTGAGACTTGTGATCGTACCACTGAGTATCTTGGGCCCCATAATTAATTACTGCCTCTAAAGAATCATTGGATGTTAAATTTGATCTTTTTAAGACTAAAGAGCTGTCCTTCCTTTCATTAAGACTCAGGACGTTTAAGGAATCTTTAAGAGTTGTTGTTTCTGGTATTGTATCCACCGTTCCCTTGTAAGGAACTCTGCCCATAGAATCTTT
>Ga0079202_10000719_pt1 | contig 11569 bp, 9 predicted proteins | sample PorBlaBluebeHill_FD_68601 | JGI IMG/M metagenome (GOLD analysis project Ga0079202, IMG submission 68601) | Marine algae microbial communities from Blueberry Hill - Blueberry Hill, Maine | ecosystem: Host-associated > Algae > Red algae > Blade | place: USA: Blueberry Hill, Maine
GATACTACCTTTTGTTTGAATTCCTTACTAAATCTGCGATACTTCTTAATGCGTCTTACATTTGACTTCATTTTGATAAATGTTTATCAAAAACGGTCAACCTATACTAGGGACGGACATCCATTATCCATTATCCATTACGCATTAACCATTCAATCTATATGCTTATCACAATCCCAACACTCGGCGTAGTAGCAGTTGCACTATTCTCCACGGACTTCAGTAAGTAACGCTGCTCGTTAATTGGATCCATTGGATTAGTAATCACGCCATCCCCAATTGGGAATCCATTTTCATCAAGTTCACGATCAAGGATTAAAGTAGAAGATCCTGGATCAGATAGCACTAGATTTTGAAGGTCAAAGTAAAGATTAAGTGACCATTTGTCATAGAACCACTTCTTGTCAACTCTGAAGTCAAGTGCTCCAAACGCCTTATTACGTTCACTATTGATCAGGTCATAGTTAGGTCTTGCGAAGTTATTGATATTCCAGTTTTGGACTAGACTTGCATCGGGATCAGCAGGTGTAGTTGGTAGCCCAGATTGCATTCTAATATTAACTCCGGCCTCCCAGTTTTTGCCAAATGACTTTCCGATCGTCGTATTGATGATGTGTCTACTATCCCATGCACTTGGTAGGTAGATGCCATTTTTGTCTTGGAATTCACTCCAACCTAATGTATAGGCAAGTATCCCATACCATCCTTTGTAAAGTCTTTGTTGGAAGAGAAACTCCATACCATAAGTACGACCGATACTTGTACTCACTGCTGGCTCGTTTCCTACTACTCCAAAGTCTCCGCCTAAGTTTGCAAGAGAGATGCTATCACGAAGTAGGAATGGGTAATTGTCATATTCTTTGATGTATCCCTCTAGAGTGATACGACTCGATTGGCCAGTATTCCATTCGATACCTGCGACTGCATGGTTTGCTCTGATGAATGTCAAGTCGTTTTCTTTATTGATTAAAACATTATTCTCTTCATAGCCAAGTACTGTGTATGATGGCAATTGAGTGTAACTTCCAACATTTGCATTGACTGACCATAACTCATTTACGGCATAGCTGGCTGACACTCTAGGTGAAAATTGCTTGAGAGGATTGGACATGTCATCAGAGTAGGTATTGCCATCAACTCTCACACCAGCTGATAGAGTCAATCTGTTGTCTAGTAAGTCCTTGCTCACTTGACCAAATGCTGAGTACTTGAAAAAGTCTAAGTCTGAAGCAAAGTTGATTTCTACTGGTCCACCTGCTGTAAAGATTTGATTTTGCGTCGAGTTATTATACTTGACATATTGTGTCCCTGCTCCATAGACTGCCTTAATTGTTCCGAAGCGTTGTGATCGTTCTACTCTGAATTTGTTTTCTATTTCTTGCGACTTGTATCTGAGTAAGAGATTGTCTTCTGTGCTGTCATCATTTTGGAAGTACTTTGTTGCTTCATTGTTAAGCATATTTCTGCTGAGGACAAAGGTTGTAAATCCTGTATCGTTGAATCTTTTATAGACGATTCCATTGGTGTAATTCCACTGATTATTGACCGGAATATTCTCTAAGATAAATTGGTTAGATTCAGTCGGATCTGCATCCAAATTCAACTCGAAATTATCAATAGCACCAAGACCAATGAATGTCCACTCTTCCTTATTGTTTGGCTTGTATTTGACCTTCGCTTGAAAGTCATTATAGATAGGTAGGAAGGGGAGACCGATTGCCTCAAACACAAATTGCAAGTAAGACCGTCTAGCGGAAAAAAGGAATGTAGTCTTCTCGCCAATTGGTCCTTCAAGAGAAACACCAATGTCAGTTGCACCAACGGTTGCTGTCATTCCAAGTCTATCACTACGACCATCTTTTTGTTTAAATTGAAAGACTGAACTCAATGAATTTCCTCTGTTAGCTGGGAAGGCTCCACTATAAAAGTCCACCTCTCTGATAAAGTCAACATTGATAATTCCTGCGGGTCCACCTGATGCTCCTTGAGTAGCAAAGTGATTGATGTTAGGTACTTCGACATCGTCAAGGTAAAATCTATTTTCGTTTGGCGATCCTCCTCTGATGATGAGGTCATTTCGGAATGAAGCAGTTGATGTCACACCTGGGAGTGATTGGATTACACGACTGATGTCACGGTTTCCTCCTGGTCGACGCTTGATTTCAGTCACTCCGATCGTACGCAGTGAAACTGGACTTTCTACTGGCTTCTTAAATGCATCTGCCTTGATGGTTACTTCGTCAAGAGTCTCAGTATCTAACTCTAAGAGGAAGTTGACAGTAGTAGGTCTATTGTTTTGTACTTGCTGTTCGCTTTGTGTCAGTGTTTGATAACCAATGTAGGAGAGTTGTACATCATAGATTCCCGGTTCTAAATTTGTAAATTCGTAGTTACCTAATTCATCCGTGTTTGTACCTGTTGTGGTGCCAACTAGTACAACATTAGCAAAGATGATTGGTTCGTTAGTAAGGGCATCTGTTGCTGATCCTTTGATGATTCCTGTTTGGCTGTAGCCAAATGTAGCAAGAGTAAGAAGAACTAACGTATGTAAAAATTTCATAATGTGTTTTAAATACTCATATTTGTCTGATGGACAGGGTGTAAAGGTAGTATTCTTTGAATTGTTCATCTGATTTGTGATTTTAAAATTCTGATTCAAATTAGATTTGATCTGAATCAGAAGCATCCATCTTAATATTGAGATTATGCTTACATTTGGAATTGATGCGGCAGTCGAGTATTATCCACAATTAGATCACAAAATTGAGTAAAACATGGAATATAGATACCTAGGTAAATCAGGACTTCAAGTCAGCGAACTTTCATTTGGAAGTTGGATCACTTTTGGAAATCAGATAGATGATTCGGTGTCTACTCGCTTGATGGAAATCGCATATGACAATGGTGTTAACTTCTTTGACAATGCTGAGATTTATGCAAATGGAAAGTCAGAAATCGTGATGGGTAACATCCTCAGTAAGCTCAAGTGGGACAGGACATCGTACCTCGTCTCATCAAAGGCATACTTTGGCGAAGGAGGTAAATTACCTAATCAAACTGGTCTCAGTCGTAAGCATCTGATGGAAGCTTGCCACGCTGCTCTCAGAAGATTGCAAGTAGATTACCTAGATCTCTTCTTCTGTCATCGTCCAGATAAGCAGACACCAATGCACGAGACAGTCTGGACAATGAACCACCTGATACAGCAAGGAAAGATCCTTTATTGGGGGACATCTGAATGGTCAGCACTAGAGATTATGGAAGCACATGCAGTAGCAGAAAAGTATGGTCTCATTGGTCCAGTGATGGAACAACCACAATACAACCTTTTCTATAGACAGAAAGTAGAAGTAGACTTCAGTAAATTGTATACGACTGTAGGTCTTGGGACTACCATCTGGTCACCATTGGCTTCAGGATTATTGACCAATAAGTACCTTGACAAGTTTCCAGAAGGGACGAGACTGGGTAGAGAAGAACTCGATTGGCTAAAAGAGAAGACATTTAAATTAGATAGATTAGATAAGGTGAGAAAGCTCCAAGCTTTAGCTACTGAAATTGATAACACTTTACCACAGATGGCGATCCAATGGTGTAGAAGTAATCCCAATGTCTCAACTGTCATTCTCGGTGCATCTAAGACAAGTCAGTTAGAAGAGAACCTTGCAACACTCAATAAGCCAGCACTGACTTCGGAGGTCTTAGAGAAGATAGAAGCAATTGTTGATAATAAGCCAGCTGCTCCAGCTTGGTAAGTTCATATTAAATATTTATTTAATATGATTAATCAGCTAAAAAAATGAAAGTAGATCTGATAAAGTCAGGTATCGCGAAATATACCAAGGCACTAAAGAATGGATATCAACCAGAATTGGTTACCGTATTAGATGCCTGCCAAGAGCAATTCGATGCAAACTGGAAAGGTGATGCAGAAGATTTTGCAGCCATGTATGACCAAGCCTTATCATCACAAGTGTCTCGAAGACTTTGGACAGGGGTAGACTACTTTCCTAAGGAAGCAATACTGACATTCTGTAATGAAGACATCGACTTTATCAGAAGTACATTCAGGAGCCTAGCTGATGAGAGTAAGCCCGCCAATGGAAGAGTTTCTAGATTTGGGATGGCACTCGATGCCTTACTAGATAGTCACAGACAGAAAGCGAACAAACTCCCAAGCCACTATCACGATGATAGACGAGTGACTCTTTACTACTTGACAATGTGGAATCCAGAGAAATACATAGTCACAGATTATGAGACATTCAATCACTTTATCAAGTATGTAGAAAGCCCACATCCACTCCATACCTTAGACGTAGAGAGAGTAGGGAAGGTGTCCAAGATAGTCCAAGTCTTCATGAGTAAGGATGAGGAGTTGATGTCAGCTATCAATGTATATCGTAGTAAGTATAAAGTGAAGTCCGAGACACTGTCGTATTGGAAGTCTGATTTTTTATTCTGGTTGAGTAAGAGCTAGATCGTCAGAGAGTTGAGATTAACCGTGTTTACCCTACTTCGTTATTTTTTGGACCCATTTTTCCAACTCCTAAATTTATCCATCAAAGGCTTCCTGCCAATGAAAATAAATATAATTAAGAGCAGAAAAGGCCAAAGGTTGACCAAGCCAACAATAAAGCTCAAAAAGACTTGAACTCCATTGTTGAAAGCATTAATAAGTCTTCTTCCAAAGTTTGGTTTATTTGAAATTTCTCGAGTAATGAGTTCAGTGATTTCAAGATTAAGACTTGAGTACTTCACTTTGTCATCTAAGTATTTTATTCTTCCTTTTTTACTATTGATCTCTTCCTCAATTCTTCTTATTTTTTCTTGGACTTCAAGGATTTCCTTGACTGACTTTGCCTTTCTTAATATTTCCTTGTATTGATTAAGATAAGCTAGATTGTTATCAAGTCTGATGTTGAGATCCACATATTCTTCTGTCACATCTTTTGCCTTGATGTTTTTCGATTTCATGTCACCAATTGCATTTTCAATTACTGAGATGGTGGAGTCAAATTTTGAATTAGGGATTCTTAATTGTAGAGAGTAGGAGGTTCTATTTCCGTAAGAATTGTACTGTTCGTTTTCGTAGTATCCATTGATACTTTTGAGGAGAGTATCAACTTTGCTCTTAGCAGATTCTAAGTTGTCAACTTCAAATTTCATGAAGCCATTTTTAATAATCTTACTTCCTTTTTCTAATTTGAATTCAATAGGAGGAGAAGGTGGTGTTGAATTCATAGGTGGTTCCATATCTATCTCTTCACTCACCGCAATTGCATCATCACCAGCATAAAACTTTCCCAGATTGGAATTTGATAAGTCACTTTCATTTTGACAACTTACAATCAAAATTAAACTCAGCATAATGATCAGAGATTTAGACATAGCCATTTTTTGATTAGAGATGCATTTTAGAAGGAGTCTGGTGGTTACACTTTAAAAAGAAAGCGAGAAACAGGACACACTATTTCTCGCTTTATCTTCTTATGATACCTTGTAAGGATTGAAATTACTTACTTCCTCTGAAGTCAATAAAGTCTCCGTCAGTATAATCTATTTTGAGTCTGATGCTATCTCCATTGACATATCCAAGTGCAGTCGCATTTGAAAATTGTTTGTCAAGATCGATGTCATCTCCACTTCCTGAAGAAAGAACGACAGAAGGCAAATCGAGGTCATTGATCAATGCATTGTCAAAGCTAATGTTGATATCTGCAAGCGTATCATTGACTTCTGTTAAGACGATTGTTGCAGTCTCATCTTCATAGCCATTTAAGCTTGACTCGATGTCATTGCTGATATATGTACCTACTACATCTTCAGCATACTTTCCATTGTCTACTGTGATACTATCGCATGATGTAACACCTGCCATTAAGGCTAATCCTAAAAGTAAGTTTGTAAATTTTTTCATGTTTGAAATTATGTTTGTTTAAATAGTTACTTGTTGAGTTCTTCTACTAGCCTATCCGCTTTGTAGATGTACTTGAGTGCATTATAGATTCCTCCTGCATGTACTGATACAGCTCTATTAGATTCTTCATCAAAGATAAAGTTTCCTGGGAGAGATTCAATGTTTCCATCAAAGATAAGACCCACTGCTTCTCCTTTTTGGTTGATGATAGCACTTCCACTGTTCCCACCAATAATATCATTAGTAGAGACAAAGTTTAGCGGAGATTTCAAAAATTCTAAAGGTGGATTGAGCCATCTATCAGGAAGACTCCATGGAAATATCTCACCATGTGAGTAGTGTCTATCATAGAGACCATAATAAGTTGTATTGACAGGAGCAACAGTACCATTGTACGAGTAGCCTTTCACAACTCCATCACTGATTCTGAGGGTAAATGTTGCATCAGGTGGTAAGTCAGTCCCATAGACCTTGAACGCTTGATTAGCAATCTTTGATTCTAGACTTCTTCTTTCTCCAGACGACCCTTGGAACATTGCTGCTGCCTCTTGGTATCTTTCACCGAAAGTAAGGGCAGTTGTAGTCAAGAGATCCTTGCTTTTTTGATATTTATTTTTATTTCCAAAGCACTTTGCTCTTTTCTTAGTATCAAAGACTTCACTGTCCATTACTTCTGAGACAAATGCATCTATGCTCCTTCCTCCAAGCACTTTAGTAATTGTATTGTCACTAGGAGAGACATCTTCTTTTAATTCATGCATCAGCATAGTGAAGAGTGTTTTTTCTCGTTCTGCATCGAAGTCTACTAATTGTGCATCGATAGCAGCTCTTGCTTCTGTAAGTTCTTCTTCAGATGCTCCACCTTGCACTGCTCTATCATATCCCGATATTGTATGCATTAATGACAATATCTTACCTCTGAGAGGACTAGGTGCCAGATGAGTTACTGCCCAAGCATGTGGCTTGAGTTTACTATATGATGATTCTAAATCGCTCCAGTAATTAAGGCCACCTGACTTGCTTTTAATTTCCTCTTCCATAGAAATCTTTCGACCCATGAGAGCTGGATTGTTTAATCCTCCAAGGATACCACCATAAGCCTTGATGCCATTAGAGATACCGTTAATTGATCCTAAGAGTACTTGTGCTTCTCCTACTTTACTTGCATCTTGAGACATGACGTCATACTCTCTTTGCATCATATCTCTACGATTAGTCATGAACTTGAGTAATTGATTGTACCTATAGTCTCTATCATATTCAAGTTGTGCAACAGTTCTATACCTTTCTGTTCTACCTGGGTTACCAACTACGAATACTGGTTCGCCTTCTTTGGCTCCTTCTGGGTTAAATTTGTAGTAATGCTTAGATGTGTCAAGAGGCTTGCCATCTTCATCATATGCTCTCCAGAATGTACAATCAAGATTATACCTCGGGTATGTAAAGTTATCAGGATCACCACCATAAAATCCAAGATCGTTCTCTGGAATAAACACAAGTCTGATATCATCAAACTTCTTGAAACCGTAGAGTGAGTACTTTCCACCTGAGTAGAATGTGACTACCTGGAGTCTGAGATTTTCCCATCCTTCCTTTGCTTGGTATTCGAGTTGGATAGCTTCTAATTCAGCATTGATGAGGGCACCTTTTTCACTATCGCTAGCATTGGCTCCAGCGTTGAGCACTCTGTCAGTCACATCTACAACACTGATGAGTTGCTCTACAAAGAGTCCTTCAAGTTTTCTTTCGTCGGCGAGAGTATTTGCAAGGAATCCATTCTTATCGAAGTTTTCAGTCCCTGTTTGGAGCTTGATAGTCTCGTCACGACTACAATGGTGATTAGTCATTATCAATCCGTCTTGTGAGACAAATGAAGCACTACACCAAGTAGCAAACTTAAGAGCAGAGAGTCTGACATTCTCAAACCATGCTTCGTCAGCCTTGAATCCGTATTGTTCTTCAAATTGCTTAATAGGAGGTTGCTCAAATGTCCACATCTTCCCAAAGTCATATGGGCTATGTTCGGTTGATTGACCTACCATAATGAATGGAAGACAAATGAGAATTAAAATCTTTAGGTTAGCTAATTTCATTCTTGATTACGTTTTATATTATGAGTTTTTTCAAATTACAATACACCAGAATGTCATACTCTGGCTGGTGAAATTGGGTAGTTAAATCAGTTGTGAACCCAAGATTATAGTCTTAATCGATAGGACTCAGGGTGATTTCACTTGTGTAAAGATAAGAATAAGGCTAAATTTCAACTATATTTATTGGGTGAATCCACCTTTTACCTCTAGATTAATCTTGATACTCTTTGCTGTAATTGGCTTATCATTGATGGCTCAGTATACGATTGAGTTACCAGATTCGGTCGGTGCTATCCCTATTACGGGTCAAAGTTTTGCAGTTCTTCTTATTGCCTATTTTTTGGGCTTAGTTGATGGGAGTATTGCGATTTTCATCTATCTGTTACTAGGGATCATAGGCTTGCCCATCTTTGCTGATGGAGGTTCGGGCTTAGATGCTATAACCGGGACATCTGGTGGCTTTTTGTATGGATTTTTGCTGACTTGTCTCTTGACAAATGTCTTACTAGATCATTCAGAATCCGATATCAAGTCGATTTTCCAATACATGATAGTAGGGACAACTTTAATCCTATTATTTGGTGGTCTCCACTTGAGATTGTTTATCAGTTGGGAAGAGGTCTGGATGCATGGCATCGAACCCTTTTTGCCTGGAGCGATGGTCAAGCTCCTTATTGCAACCATTGTGGCATTCGGAGTAAGACAGTATGTATTGGGGGACAGGAAGGATAGTGCTATAGCTAGCACTTCACTTATAAGTAAAAGGAGTTCTGAAGAGGAATAATGATGAGTGAGTTGAGAGTGATCAAGAGGGGAGAGATCAATGAAGATCTTTGGAATAATCAAGTACTTAAGTACGGAGATGGGCGACCTTATTCCTATACATGGTACCTCGATGCTCTAGGCAAATGGAAGGGTCTAATCGTAGGAGACTATAACATTATCTTACCATTGCCATATCATCAAAAATATGTTTATCAGAAGAGACTCTACCAACCATTTCTCAGTCAATTGTTTGGGCCACTCGGCATGGATATGTCACATGATTACACAACTGAAATTCTCAACAATGTTAAGACTCAATGGCCAAATTCTCAATTATTTTTACCGCAAGGTATCAGAGGTATTGATGAGAGATTGAATGTCACTAATCGAGTCAATCAAATCATCCCACTCAACCGAGAGATTGAGGAGATTCGATCAGAATACACCAAGGCACGTAGAGCTCAAATCAGACAGAACAAAGAGAAGGTCAAGATTACTTTTGATACAGATATTGAGAGGTTTTTGCAAGCATATAAGTCAGCAGAATTTCCAAAAGAAAAGCCAATCTTAAAGCAGTGGAGTTTATTCAATCGTGTGTTAGCTGCTTGCAATGAAGTTGGTTTCTTAGAGATAATCAGAGTAGAAGATCTCCAAGGTGGATTACTTACTACAGCGGCATTTATCATCACCAATACTCGAGTGATCAATCTCATTGGAGTCTCATCTGCTCTGAGTCGTGACTATCACGGTAATGCCATCAAGATAGATGCAATGCTAGCCCGATATTGCACAGATAAACAAATGTTTGATTTTTTTGGGAGTAACCTGCCTGGAGTCAATGGTTTTAATAAGCAATTTGGGGCGGATGAAGAACTGTATATTCAAGTTGAGACTTAACACACTTTTCAAACATGAACACTTGATATTAATGTTGAAGATGACAAACAGTCTGCTGCACTTTACTTGAACACTGGAGTGACTGGATTATTGATTATATTCACTTTAAGTAAACGAGACAAATAAATTCGTCAAGTATTAGAATGAAAATAAAACTTCTCTATATCACCCTTTTATTATTGAGTTGCTCTATCAGCTCTGCCCAAACCTATAGTCAAGTCTATGATAAGTTTGAGGAGAAAAGAGAATGGACTAAGGATGTTACTATTCTAAATGATAAGGTCTACCTTTCTGTTATTGTTGACGGCTGTGTGACTGTGCAAGAAGGAAATTGCTCAATACTTTACGAGATAGAGAGATTAACTGGACACACCCTAAATTCGCTTGACTTTATGGATAAGCCTACAATTTATCATAGTCTTGAAGAGATGAATGGGACGTTGGTCTATGGCGCAAGAGATAACGAGGATAAAGCATGGATCCCTACCTATGTTTTTGAAGCTTCAGAACCCTTGGGTGTCCATGATACGCTGTCAAGTCTAATAGATACGACTGATCAAAATCTGAAGATCTATGGCTTAGAAGTCTATGATAGTACATTGATCAATTTTGGCTCCATCATCAGAGATGATGGAGTCTCACAGACTCCTGCATTCATCCGTCGACATGATCTGAGGACAGGGTCGGTAACTGATGATAGCTTTGTCTATAATAAGCATGCCGACATCAATGATCTTTATCAGATGAATGATAGTCTACTCACGATAGCAGTCAATAGTGATAATGGTCTGATTGGACCTAGTGGAAAAGTATGGTATAGCCTCATCAATTACAATACAAATACATCTGAGTACATCATCTTGAGAGAGAGAGAACCTATAGGGCCCATCCTAAGCGGCTGTAGAGTCGGGATCAATGAGGACTTGCAAGTCTATGGCTATCGAGATGAAGAGGCCAGTAAGGAATTAAATGGAAATGGCGATTTCATTTTTTATTGGATGTCGTTTTATGCGTATGATCATAACGGGGAACAGCAGTGGGAGTATGACATGACATCGGATACGATAGAGCATCCCGTCATTGTAGCGGCATACATCAGAGATATCACACCATGTGCCAATGGAGACTTTCTTGCCTGTGGTTATGTAAATGTCTTTAACGTTGAAACTTGGATGGACAATGAAAAACAAGCCTTCATTGTAAGAATAGATTCATCTGGTAACCGAGTCTACCTTAAGAGGTATGAGTACTTTGATGAGGAAGGCAATCGTTACGATTGTTCGTTCAATGCAGTGAAGGAAGACTCTGATGGCTACCTCGTGGCCTGCGGTGTTGTGTTTAATGATCAAGTAGATTCTATTCCTGTCAGTCCATGGTTGGTGAGAGTCAATGCTGAAGGGTGCTTTGAGGATGGTGTAGATTGTGAGGTCTCAGAGACAGATGATGTCGTTGATGAGACTGATGTCATTCTCTATCCCAATCCTGTTACTACCTTATTATCCGTTGAGAGTTCTACTCTGATCTCTTCGATTGATGTTTTTACTATTGCTGGCCAGCACCTTCGTTCATTAGAGGATGTCAATACAACGACTACAAGTATCGAGACATCTCATCTTGACATTGGTGTCTATCAGTTGATGCTTACTCTGAGTGATGGGAGCATTTCGAAGCATCGATTTGTTAAGCATTGATGTTTAGACAGAGGTTTTAGAAATTGTTTATCAACTGTCGAATGTTAAAAGATTAAATTAACCTTGACTGTCCAAGAGTAGAAAGGCGTACTTTTGATTGTACAACTGATACTTATGAAGACTAATCTCACCCTTTCTATCGAAGACCAAATCATTAACAGTGCAAATGAGTACGCAAAGATTCAAGGCGTAAGTCTATCGAG